>OFRO01000184.1_pt1 | contig 24744 bp, 34 predicted proteins | sample 1543091 | NCBI WGS metagenome assembly OFRO01 (sample SAMN07774217, study PRJEB24372) | wastewater metagenome | isolation source: Exp Tend NO 10WW | collected 2016-02
TGAGCTGGGCCTCTTTGACTAGGAGAAGGGTATGGAAGAAGAAAAGCGTGATTTTCACTTTGGACTATGCATCACCACGGTCGTGGACGTGCGCGTCCAAGCAAAGACCGAAGCCGAAGCAGTGTCCCTCTTTGCAGAGATGCGTGCCGACAAGGACAAGATGAAGGACGCGTCCAAGGCGGTACTGGACCAGCACATCGAGGTGCTCGGCATGATCGAGGGGGAACTGCCTACGCTCCCATCGGCGATGGACGTCCATGAAGGCGGAGAGGCGGTGCACTGATGTTCACTGGAGGCAATCCGTTCGACACGGACACTACGGTCAGAAACCCGGCCCGCGTGCGCGTCAAGGTCGTCGAGATCAGCGGCGACCGGGTGTGCCTCGCCCAAGAGTACACGGACGACCAAGGTCGTTCGATCACCCTGTTCGACAAGGCGTGCGTCCTCAAGTCCGGGGACTGCATGGAGCTGGTCGATCTTACCGTCACACTGACATTCAAGGAGTCAACATGAACGGACAGAAAGCCAAGGCGCTGCGCAAGCTCGCCCATTACTCAGTAACGGCTGACCGGCCCCAGCTGCCCGCCGGCGGGTGGACGGCGTGCGCTGCCGGCAGGAACGCCCGAGGGATGCCCGAGCTGAAGAGGGTACTCGGCACCTGCGTGCTGCCCAAGGACAGCCCGCGCCACAAGTACCAGTTCCTCAAGAAGCGGTACGGCAACGTCCCGCTGGCGCACACACTCAAGCGCATGCACAACTCGACCCGCATGGTCACCGAGCTGGACAAGCGTATCGAATCCGGCAGCCTGTAACCTTCCCGCCCCCGGCGACTGCACATCTGAAAGGGTGGCGCAGGCTGTCGGGAAAACAGTATGCCGGGGGCACCCAAACCAAGGAGTAGTAGAAATGGCAAAGAAACAAATCGACCTCGTCGGCACCCGCAACGCGCTCGGCCTTAACCAGTCAGCGTTCTGGTCCCGCATCGGCGTCACGCAGTCCGGTGGCAGCCGCTACGAGACGGGCCGCAAGATGCCGAAACCAGTGGCCATGCTGTTCGAGCTGGTGTACGGCCTCAAGACCCACGATGGGGCTGTGGAGCGTCTCATGGCACTGCGAGGTAATGATGCCTCTGCTTGAACGGTCCAAAGCCGCCTTCATTGAACAGCGCACGGCCATCGGCAGCGCCCTCAAGGATGCCGACAAGATTCAGCGAATGGCCCGCACCGATCCGAACCCGTCTGTCCCGTTCGTGGATGTGCAGGCACCTTGGGATAGCTCTGATGGCCTGCTCGCCCTATGGGCGGTGTGCGTTGTGCTGGTCATCGGGTATTTCTGTTACATCGTTTGGGGTTGAGTTCTACCGCCGACTGTCGGTCACAGTCATCCTTGCAAGGAGTAGTGAAATGAAGCGTATCACCCTAGCAGCTCTGTTCGTCCTGTCCGGTTCCGCCTTCGCGGTTGGCATCGGCAACGACAATCCCCCCGGTCAAGGTCAGGGGCAAGTACAAGGGCAGGTCCAAGGGCAGGCCCAACTGACCAGCGTCGATGTGTCCAACCGCATCAGCAACGACGTCCGCAGCAATGCGGCAGCCTTCGCTGGTGGTGGCGATGCCAAGTCCGGTTCGTTCAGCAAGTCCAGTTCGGGGGGCAATACGCTGTCCAACGGCGGCAACTCACTGACAGTCAATGCGGCCCCCATCCCGACCCAAACCACCACGAGGATCGAGCAGAGCGACTACACCGTGAAGAACGTCCCGTCCGTGTTCAGCGGCAACGTCTATCCGACTGCGCCGTGTATGGGTTCAAGCACTGTCGGCGGTGCGGGCGTTGGTTTTGGGTTCAGCGTCGGCACCTCGTGGAAGGACGACGAGTGCGGAATCCGTGAAACCAGTCGCAGCTTCTCCGGCCTCGGACTGAAGGAAGACGCACTAGCTGTTCTCTGCACCAGCGAATACGCCAAGGCTGCCCCGGCCTGCATTGCCCGTGAGCAGGCCCAACCTAAGTAATGCCCAAGGGCGGTGACAGCGCCCTTCCAATTACACAAGGAGAACCACATGAATTTCGCTCAAATGCTGATGAGGGAGAAGTTCGTTCCCCCTCCGAAAGCCAAACAGCCGAACAAGGTCCGTGCCCGCAACTGTAAGGCGGCGAACGAGGCCCGCCATGAGCAGGCGGTCGCCCGCTACAAGGCAGTGATGGGGGACGAGTGGGTCAAGACCAGCACGATCGAGGCTCGTCTTGGCGTAGGCAGGACCTTCTGCACAGGCACCCTGAACCACTACCTTGACCTTGAACTGTTGGAGCGTCGTCCTGTGGGTGAAACCTACATCCGGCGCAGGGGCTACGAATGGAGAATGAAATGAATTACCGCCGACTGTCGGCCACAGTCATCCTTGCAAGGAGTAGTGAAATGAAGCGTATCACCCTATCAGTTCTGTTCATCCTGTCCGGCTCCGCCTTCGCGGCGTTCGACGACAACAGTACCAACCAGACTCAAGGCCAGATTCAAGGTCAGGCGCAGGGTCAAGCGCAATTCACCAACGTCGATGTGTCCAACCGCATCTCGAATGACGTCCGCTCCAATGCGGCGGCCTTCGCTGGTGGCGGTGATGCCAAGTCCGGTTCGTTCAGCAAGTCCAGTTCGGGCGGCAACACACTGAGCAACGGCGGCAACTCGCTGACGGTCAATGCCGCCCCCATCCCGACCCAAACCACCACGAGGATCGAGCAGAGCGACTACACCGTCAAGAACGTCCCGTCCGTGTTCAGCGGCAACGTCTATCCGACTGCCCCGTGCATGGGCTCCTCTACTGTTGGCGGTGCCGGCGTCGGGTTCGGCTTCAGCGTGGGCACCAGTTGGAAAGACGACGAGTGTGGAATCCGCGAAACCTCCCGCAGCTTCTCGGGCCTTGGCATGAAGGAAGACGCGCTGGCTGTTCTCTGCACCAGCGAGTACGCCAAGGCTGCCCCGGCCTGTGTAGCACGCGAGCAGGCCCAGCCGAAGTAATGCCCAAGGGCGGTGACAGCGCCCTTCCAATTACACAGGAGAATGAAGATGAATAGGGGTGACGTGAAGTTGGTAACTGATCGCTGTATCGCGCACGACGTACCTGACGCTGCTGACATGATCGAGGCATTGCACATTCAACTCGCCGCTGCCCTCGCCGCATGCAAGTTGAAGGATGAGGCGCTTCAAAACTATGAGGGTATGCTCGATGAACTACGAGACTACCCGATCACACACGACGCCATCATTGAAGCCATCGCCATACAGCCAGATGACTCTGCGCTCAAGGCGTGGCTCGGTGAGCCTGTTGCTTGGAAAGATACCCAAGCCAGAAATCGCATCATCTTCCCACCAATGAAGCCGGAAGAAGGAGACGATGGATGGATTCCAATCTACTCACCGAAGGGATTGAAATGACAATACCTGAATTCAAGCCGATTGCTTGGACAAATAAACAGGGCGACTATTTTGAAGCCGTCAGAAAAGACACTGTGTTTGGGTCGCACACCCGCCCACTCTACACATCCGACCAACTCGCAGAAGCCGCTAATCTGATCGAGCGCCAAGCCGCGCAGATCGAGATGATGCGGGAGGCTCTTTCGGATATTGCTGATGACTACGAGGATCGCTTCGACATGAACAGTCCGAGCACTAACCCCGGCATGAGGTATGTAGTAAAGCAATCTCGCGCCGCACTCTCCGCCACCCCCGACCAAGCCCTTGAGCAGTTCGCCGCCAAGGTGCGGGAGCAGTGCGAAAAAGCATGTGAATCTGAATATGTGACTGAGGTAGATGCAGACGATGCGGTGTATAACTCAGCAATAACTTACGCATTGAGAGCAATCCGCGCCATCACGGAGATACCAAAATGACCGAGCCAATCGAAAACCTGCCAAGCCTTTCGGCGCTCAAGACCGCTGTCGGGCAGTTGCAACAGCGCGCAGACGAGATCGTCCGTGATGTTGAGGGGGCCGCAGTACGCCTCCGCATACTGACGCAGCAAGTTGGTATCATCGCCGAGTGCATGGACATCCTGCTCGGCGACACCCCGCCGGCGGTCGAAGGCCGGCACCCTGAACTTAACCGCCACGATAAGGAGTAGCACAATGAAGTTGAACCAAGACCACCACACCATCACCGCGTTCGTTGTCGAGTACAAGGCGGGCAACGGACGCCCGACGCTCGGGCAGTGCTCGCTGGAGGAGCTGCCGAAAGACCTCCGCGATGCCGTCAACCGCTTCAATGCCCGCCCGCTGGGCGAGCGTCTCAGCACCGACACGAGCGGCGAGATCGAGTGACCCGTGACCCTGTACACGGGCGAGATAGGGAGGATCGAGGGGGTACGCTTCACCGCCCCCGGCCTGCCGCTGACTGGGCGCGGCATGCAGCGTTCGCGCTCGTGCCGTACTACATGGGGATTCTGTTGCGCAGCAAAGAAGGTGTATACTGCGAACTGGAGAGAAAACTATGGACCTAATAACACTAGACATGGAAACCTACTATGCGAACGACTACACGCTCAGTCGCCTGACCACCGAGGCGTACGTTCGCGACCCACGCTTCGAGGCGATCCTCTGCGGGTTCAAGGTCAACGACCAGCCGGCGTACTGGGTGGACGCCCCGAGCGTCGCCGCCGAGCTGGCCCGGCTGGACATCGGCAACAACGCCGTGCTCTGCCACCATGCGCACTTCGACGGGCTGATCCTCTCTCACGTATATGGGGTGACCCCAAAGGCGTGGTTTGACACCCTGTCGATGGCGCGCGGCGCGCTCGGGCAGAAGGTGAAGATGGGGCTGGCTGCACTGGCCGAACGGTTCGGCCTCGGGCAGAAGGGCGTCGAGGTGGAGCTGGCCAAGGGCAAGCGCCGTCGCGACTTCGGCGGGTCTGACCTGATGCGGTACGGCGAATACTGCGTCAACGACGTGGAGCTGACCTACCGCATCTTCCAGAAGCTGCTGCCTGCGTTCCAGAAGTCGGAGCTGAAGATCGTCGACATGGTGATCCGCATGTTCACCGAGCCGTCCCTCTACCTCGACTCCGAAATCCTGTCAGAGTACGTGGACGACATCCGGGCCGACAAGACGGGCGCGCTGCTGCGTGCGGGCATCCAGCTCCCCGACGTGATGAGCAACGACAAGTTCGCCATCGCGCTGGAGAACCTCGGCGTCGTCCCGCCGACCAAGATCAGCCCGGCCACCGGCAAGGAGACTTGGGCCTTCGCCAAGACCGATCCCGGCATGGAGGCACTGGCCGAGCACCCGGATGAGGACGTGCAGGCGCTGGTGGCAGCCCGGCTGAAGAACAAGACCACGCTGGCCGAGACGCGCGGCGTGCGCCTGATTGACATGGCCACCCGTGGGGCCGCGCCGGTGTACCTCAAATATTCGGGGGCCGAGCAAACGCACCGTCTATCGGGCGGCGACAAGATGAACTGGCAGAACATGGGGCGGGGGTCGAAGCTGCGCCAAGCAGTAATCTCCCACCCAGACGACGCCATCGTGGTCGGCGACTCGTCCAACATCGAGTCTCGCGTGCTGGACTGGCTGGCCGGGCAGAACGACGCAGTGGAGGTCTACCGCAAGGCGGACGCCAAGCTCGGCCCGGACGCGTACTGCGTCATGGCAGAGCGCATCTACCACCGGACGATCACCAAGGACAACGACCCCGACGAGCGGCAGATGGGCAAGGTCGCCAAGCTGGGCCTTGGCTACGCGATGGGGCACGTCAAGTTCGTGCAGACCGTACGGGTCATGGCGAAGAAGAAGATTACCGAGCAGGAGTCGCGGCACATTGTCATGGTCTACCGGGACACGCATCCGATGGTGATGGACCTGCACCAGCGCGCCGAGAAGGCGCTCGGGTTCATCGCCAAGGGCGTTGAGGGGGTCAGCGTCGACTTCCGGGGCGTCATCAAAACGTGCGCCGAGGGGCTGCTCCTCCCCAACGGGATGAAGATCAAGTTCCCCGACCTGCAGAAGGACAAGGACGGGTGGTCGTACTGGGATGGCCGCTCCCGGGTTAGAATTTATGGCGGCAAGGTAGTAGAGAACTGCTTGGGCGGTGGGACGCAGGTTGCGACCTCCCGTGGGTGGATACCCATTGAGCTGGTGCGCGACTCCGACCTCATATATGACGGGGTTGACTTCGTTCCGCATGGAGGAGTAGTATTCAAGTCAATCCAACCATGCCGTCAGATAGACGGTGTGCGAATGACCGACGACCATGAGGTGTTGACTGATGAGGGATGGACGACTGCACTGGAAGAACCGAAACCTCGCCGGGCTGACGTTTGGTGCGCTGACGGCGCTACACCCAGTGGGGTCGAATGGAAAGAAGATGTCATGGGCGTTCTCTTGCCGTTGTGGACGGATCGTGACCAAGACGGGCACCGACGTGACCAAGGAGGTGAAGCGGGGAGGCACACCGAACTGCGGGTGCATGAGCAAACAGCTGGTGGCCGCGAAGAACAGGACACACGGCATGACGAAGCACCCGGCGTACTGGGTGTGGCGAAGTATGCAGGACCGGTGTCGGTTGCCGACACATCAGGCGTACCACAACTACGGAGCGCGGGGCATTGCGGTCTGCGCAGCGTGGGCAGTGTTCCCCCAGTTCTGGAAGGATATGGGGCCGACGTACCTTCCGGGATTGACGCTGGAGCGGGTGGACAACAACAAGGGGTACTCCCCAGAGAACTGTATCTGGGCGACCCACAAGGCGCAGGCAAGGAACCGGCGCAGCAGCTTGGCGGTGGACATTCCAGCGCTGTCTGCGCGTACGGGCATCCCAAGGTCGACCCTGTACTACCGGCTGAACCGTGGCCTGTCTTTGACATCCTCAACTGCGGACCCCGGTCCCGTTTCGTAGTCATGGGGGAGGCAGGACCATTCATAGTCCACAACTGCGTGCAGGCGCTGGCGCGGATCATCGTGCTGGACCAGACGCTCAACATCAACGTGCACATGCCGGTGGTGTTGAGCGTGCATGACGAAGCGGCAGGGATCACTGCGGCGGACGAGGCAAAAGACGCTTTGTCCTTCACACTGGAGTGCATGCGCGTACCACCCGTATGGGCACCAGACATGCCGCTTAATTCTGAAGGTGGGTTTCATCAATCGTATGGAAAGGCAAAGAAATGAAAAGAGAGAAATCGTTGGACGACGTGCTGGCCCCGGTCAAGGCGCTCCCCGCTGCCGAGCAGCTGACGTTCTGGCGCAAGTTCCGCGCAATCCACCGCCGGCGCATTGCCAAGACCGAAGCCGCCCTCTGCCCGGACGTACTCGCGGCAGTGGACGACACGATCAAAAACCTGCAGCACCGGCTCGCACAGGGGGTGTAGAATGGCTAAAGTTCGCTACTTGGCAAGCACCAAGAAAGACGGGCTGCGGTTCCGTATCCTGAGTCGTGCGGTCGAGAACCCCGAGGAAACCGACCCCGAGAAGGTGCGCATGCGCCTGTCACTGGAGGGCAGCCACGGGATTACGTTCGAGCGCGTGGTTACCTCCGCATCGCTGGCGAAGTTCGGGTACGAAGTGATTGTCGTCGATGAAGACGTGTCTCTTCCACCGGGATAGCCCGCTACCGTGGTTTGAGGTGCTTGGCGTTGTAGACCATAACCGCAAGCTGGAGGTGCGCCCTGTCTGGGGCAACGCCGAACAGCAGCGGCTGGTCTACACCGTGGACAAGGCAGCGATGCGCAACTATGGCTACTACCCGAAGGAGATAGACGATGCCCAGCTCCCCCAATTACGTTCGTAACTACGACCAGGAGAAGAAGACCTCCGATGCGCGTGGCGAGAAGCCCAAGCGCGCCGCCCGTAACCGGGCACGTGCGAAGGCGATCAACGCCGGGATGATTAAGCCCGGCTCCAACAAGGACATCGACCACAAGGTTCCGCTCTCCAAGGGCGGGGCTGCCACCGACACGAGCAACCTGCGTGCGGTCAGTGCGTCGGACAACCGGAGCTTCCCGCGCAACGCGGATGGCTCCATGAAGAAAGGCGGGAACAAGTAATGCCCAGACCCCTACCGTGGTCACACTCGGCCATGTCCGACTTCCTGAACTGCCCGAAGCAGTATTACCACAAGCGGGTAGCCAAGGACGTGCAGGACTCGCAGGGCGAAGCTGCCTTGTGGGGCGATCAGGTCCACAAGTTCTTCGAGGCCAGCATCCTGCAGTTCAACGGGGACACCCCCGCCGCCGATGAAATCTGGGCTGCCCTGCACCTGCAGGGGGTGGACCCGGACGAGTCGTTCAAGGTCTACATGCCCTACCTTGAGTCGGTTCTTGCCCTTCCGCGCGACGTTATCCTCCCCGAGCGGCAGTACGCCATCGGCAAGGACTTGAAGCCGTGCGGCTGGTTCGACAAGGAGGTGTGGTGCCGGGGCATTATCGACGTGCTCATCCTCAAGGGCGACAAGGCGTATGCGCTCGACTGGAAGACAGGCAAGCGCAAGGAAGGCAGCAAGCAGCTCAGGCTATTCGCCCTGATGGTCTTCCTCCATCACCCTGAGATTCAGTCAGTGAAGACGGGCTTTGTCTGGCTGAAGGAGGGGCTGTCGGACTACGAGACGTTCTACCGTCGCGAAGAAGCTGATCTGTGGCAGTCGTTCGTCGGCGACCTCGCGAAGTACAATGCAGCGTTCAAGGCCGACGTGTGGACCCCCCGCAAGTCTGGACTTTGTCGCGGCTGGTGCCCTGTCACCGGCTGTGAATTCTGGGAACCCAAACGAGTCAAATGAAAGGAAGCAACATGGCAAAAGTACCTCCGCAGTTCCTCGCAAAGGCCGCCGGCCCCGCCGGCAAGGCCGCAGTCGCAGCTGGGCCGAAAGGCAAGGCCGTCGCTGCCAAGCCCAAAGGCAACCCGTTCGCCAAGAAGTCTGGGGCCAAGGCAGGGATGCCGCCGCCCTTCATGAAGGGCAAGTAGGAAAAAATAACCCCGGTGCGGGGGAGGGCACCGGGGTCGAATCCACTGGAGAAGTGGAGGAGGGGGAGAGAGAAACAGGAGCGACTGTACACCCCGTACCAGTCAGTGTCAACACGTTCTATGGATACCCCCCACATGATCTACACAGGACTGGAAAGGTACACAGACGAGGAGTTGTCTCGCGTGGCGCACGGAGGCAGCGACCGGGTACCCATAGAGCTGGCAAGGCGACTGGACGCAATGAATGCAGCGATCTTGGCGCTGAGTAAAGAGGCCGCTGGAGCTGTCGCACTGGCTGGCGTCAACCCGATACCGATGAACACTGGAGAAGAAGAGTGACCCCAGAAGGGAAAGTTAAAGAGAAGGTAAAGAAGGTTCTGAAAGAGTTCGGCGCGTACTACCACATGCCTGTGCAGAACGGCATGGGGAAGCCCTCGCTGGACTTTATCTGCTGCGCAAAGGGCCGGTTCCTAGCCATCGAAACCAAGACCGAGAAGGGGCAGCTGACGCTACGCCAGCAAGCCACCATCGACGAAATGCAGAAGGCAGGAGCCATCGTTCTAGTCATCCGGGGGGAGACTGACGGCGAGAGTTTCGCCATCCTTCGGAGTTTTCTGGAGTTAGCATGATCGTCCACCAAGAATCTAAGTCCCTGCTGCTGAAGCTGCGGCAGCCGGAGCTGGTAAGCAAGGTCATGCCCAAGTGGTCGAAGCGCATCGACTACGAAGGGCATAATATCGCCGTGAAGTTCGACGTCGACGTTGTCCGGGTGCTGCGCAACATGGGCATCAAGGCTCCGTCGCCGATCAGGTATGAGTACCGGTGGCCGCGCCCGGCCCGGTTCAAGAAGGTGCTGGACCACCAGATGGCTACGGCGGAGTTCGCCACGCTGTACCAGCGGCTGTTCATCCTCAACGACATGGGCACCGCGAAGACGGCCAGCGCGCTCTGGGCGGCGGACTACCTGATGGACAAGGGGTACGTCGGCAAGTGCATCATCGTGTCCCCGCTCTCCACACTTGAGCTGGTGTGGGCCGACGAAATCTTCAGCTGCCTGATGCACCGCTCCTGCGTCATCCTGCACGGCACCCGCGAGAAGCGGTTCGAGTTGCTGGCCTCTGATGCGAACTTCTACATCATCAACCACGACGGGCTGAAGATCATCGCCGACGAGCTGGTCAAGCGGAAGGACATCAACCTCATCATCGTCGACGAGGCGGCAGCGTACCGCAACGGCAAGACGGCCCGGTACAAGGTGCTGGCTGACTTGCTGCGCCCGTGGCACCGGCTGTGGATGATGACTGGTACGCCCTGCCCCAACGCCCCCACAGACGCATGGGCGCTGTCCCGGCTGGTCGACCCCTCACGGGTGCCGCAATACTTCTCGCAGTTCCGCCGCGAGACGATGGTGCAGATGAGCCAGTACAAGTGGCTGCCGGCGATAGGGAGCCACGAGAAGGCGTTCCATGCCATGCAGCCGGCCATCCGGTTCAAGAAGGCGGACTGCCTCGACCTGCCCCCAGTCACGTACGAGAACAGGAAGGTCGACGTCACCGCCGCACAAGCCGCTGCGCTCAAGGAGATGCGCAACCAAGAGGCGATGCTGGCGGCGAACGGCGTGGTCATCACTGCGGCCAACGCGGCAGACAAGATCGGCAAGATGCGGCAGATTCTGTGCGGAGCTATCAAGGAAGGCGACTCCGACGTCTACCACACCATCGACCATGCACCGAGGCTTAACGTCTTGCTCGAATGCATAGAGCAGGCAGCGGCCAAGGTGCTCATCATCATCCCGTTCAAGGGCATCCTGTACAACCTCGTGGAGGAGGTGCGGGCCGCGTGGAAGCGGGACGGTGCGACGTGGACATGCGACTTTGTGAATGGCGATGTGACGCCGAAGCAGCGCGCCGAGAAGTTCCGGGCGTTCAAGAGCGACCCTGACTTCAAGGCCATGCTATGCCACCCGAAGGTGATGGCGCACGGCATCACGGCGACAGAGGCCGACATGATGATCTTCTACGCTCCGATCTACAGCAACGAAGAGAGTCAGCAGGTGATGGACCGCATCAACCGACAGGGGCAGACGCGCAAGATGACCATCATCCGGCTCGCTGCAACAAACCTCGAATGGAACATATATGCACAAGTGGAAGGGAGGAGACTGAACCAAGAATCTATGCTGGAAATGTATCGGAAAGAGTTGCTTTTGGCCTAAGTAGAAGGCATAATAGCTAAAACAGGAGAAGAAACATGAAACAAGAATTTGCGGCTATGGTCGCAGGCATCCCTCTTTTGTCCCCGGCGGAGCAGCAGGAACTCTTCGATGCTGTCCGCGCGCTGCAACAACAGCTGGTGGTCGCCGCGTGTGCAAAGCTGGCGGCGACCGTATCAGCCGCCCCCATCGACAAGCGGGTGGCACGGTATGTCAAGCTGCGCGATGCTCGGGCAGCGTCCAACAAGGAAGCCGAGAAGGTGGATCAGGCGTACAAAGACGTACTGACTGCCATCGAAACCGCGCTCATCAAGGACGCACAGGAGCAGGGCGTCACCGGGTTCAAGACCGAGTTCGGCACCACGTATCTGGACCAGCGCATGCTCACCTCCATCGCGGACGAGAACGCGTTCTTCAACTTCGTCAAGGAATCGGGTGATCTCGACTTCTTCGAGCGGCGGGTGAAGGCCACCCACGTGCAGGAGTGGATGAAGAACCACGACGGCATCCTGCCGCCGGGGCTGAACGTCTTCCGCGAGGCAACCATGAAAGTGAGGCGCACGTGAATTTTTGAAGCAGCACCCACACGCGCCCCAGTGGGAGATTTGGGGTGCCGCTTTTGACTGGAGAAATGGAATGAGTGAAGCAGAAACACTGGAGTGCATGGTCGACCTTGAGACGCTGGGGAACGGCAACAGCGCCGTACTCCTCTCTATCGGGGCATGCAAGTTCCTGCCGCATGGGCAGGGCGTGGGCATCCACACCCCCCACCGGTTCGAGGTGTTCGTCGCCCCACAGTCGTGTGTGGACATCGGCATGAAGATGGACGTGTCCACCGTCCTGTGGTGGATGGACCCCAAGCGCGGGGAGGCCAGAGACGTAATGATGGCCAACTTGGCACGCGCGGTGCCCATCCACGAAGCCCTCAGCCGCTTCAACGCGTGGCTGGGGCAGGACATGCCGGTGTGGGGAAACGGGGCGACGTTCGACAACGTCATCATGAACAGCGCATATACACTGGCCGGCGTCGCTCGCCCGTGGATGTTCTGGAATGACCGGTGCTACCGCACCATGAAGAGTAAGTTCCCTTCCGTGAAGATGCAGCGGACGGGTATCCACCATTCGGCCCTTGCGGATGCAGTGTCGCAGGCCGAGCATCTGCAGTCCATCAACCGTTTTATCTCTGGAGAATGAAAATGACCAACATGGTCCCGTTTGCACAAGCTGCTGTTCCTACCTTCTTCGCCGGCGCGTTCGCCCCCGAGGACTCCAACATCCAGACCGTCGCCCCGCTGCCGGCCCTGTCGTTCCGTGGCAAGGCGTGGCGCATCTCGCTGGATGGGCAGGAAACCCTCATCACCAACAAGGAAGGCGAGCCGTCCTCGTCCGTATCCGTGGTCGTCCTTGACCAGATCATGAAGCGCAGCCGCGTCTTCTACGAAGGTCAGTACGTCACCGGCGAGAACAAGCCCCCGCGCTGCTCCTCGACTGACGGTGTGGTTCCGGATGCCAGCATCGCCGAACCCATCGCCAAGTCCTGCGCCTCGTGCCCGAACTCGGTCAAGGGGTCGAAGATCACGGCCAACAACAAGCCCACCACGGCGTGCGGCGTCGCCAAGCGCATGGTCGTCATCCCGGCCTCGAAGCCGGAGTTCGCCGCCCTGCTCATGCGTGTGCCGCAGACCTCCCTGTGGGACAAGGAGAACAAGGAGAACGAAGCCAAGGGCTGGTTCGCATGGGACCAGTACATGGACTTCCTCAAGGGCCGTGGGGTCACCCACACGGCGCAGGTCGTCACGAAGATCAAGTTCGACCACCGCACCGAATACCCGAAGCTCCTGTTCACGGCAGAGCGCTGGGTTACCCCGGAAGAGTGGGCTGTCGTCGGCGTCCGCTGGAAGACCGACGAGGTGAAGAACCTGCTCAATGGCGTTCAAACCACTGGTGGAGTACCTGTCGACAATGACGCCGAAGATGATGGTGCCCCGGCACTGGCGCAACCCGCTACTGCCGCAGCTCCGGCTGCCGCCCCCGCTCCTACTCGTGCCCGTCGTGCCCCAGCAGCAGCAGCAGCTGCTGCTCCGGCTCCCGCGCCGGCTCCCGCCCCAGTCGCTGCCCCCGCAGCTGTTGTCGAGGAAGAGGACAACTGGGGTAGTGCTCCGGCCCAGCCGGCACAGGCCGCGCAACAGCAGGCTCCCGCGCAGGCAGCGGCAGTTCAAGCTGCTCCGGCAACGGCTAATGCTGGACTGAGCAGCCTGCTCGGTAGCTGGGACGACTGATCCACGTTGATGTACCAGAGGGGGCTTCGGCCCCCTCTTTTTCTGGAGTTGAAAATGGCACGAACATTTGACCCGATCCGCGCTGTCCAAGCGCAGGTCAGCGCTATCGAGGACGAGTCCCCCGCCGCAGTCCTCAGCTACTACGTGACGGAGTTCAACCTCCCCGCGAAGGTGGTGGCCAACAGCGTAGGGCTATCCCCCCTGACGCTCTACCAGTACGTCGAAGCGGTTGACGGCGTGCGCCCGAGTGACCGCACCGAAGCCCTCATGAAGAAGGCATGCGAACGACTGCACGCCCTTGCGGCAAGCGGAACACTGGAACTCGTAGGCACCCCGAAGGAGCGGCAGGAACAGCTCGCGGCGCTGCTGGCAGTTGATGAGCCTGCAGAATAAGCTCAGAATAGGCGACTCATCCCGGGGGAAACATGAATATAACAGACTTCTTTGCGCTGGTTCTTCCAGCCAGCGGCCACATCGTCATCGCCGAGCAACTTGAAAAAGGATACCGGCACTTCACCACAGAAGCCCTCGACACCGCCGTACAGAAGGCGGTTGACCTGAACTTTGACCACAAGAATGTGTTCTTCGCGCTGGCCGGGTTCAAGGCAGAGAAAGTCTGGAACCCCACAGCCAAGGCGTACGATGGCTCGCTAGGCCGCTGGCAGACGCGCACACAGGCAAACGCCGGCTGGCTGCGGTGCTTGTTCCTCGATCTGGACATCGACCCTGCAGCCACCGCGCCGGAGAAGCGCGGCAAGGTGTACGCCACCCGCGAAGAGGCGCTGTCCGATCTTGGCATGGTGGTCGCCACCGTGGGCCTGCCCACCCCGATGATTCTGAACTCCGGCGGCGGATGGCATGCGTACTGGCCGTTCACCGACGACGTAGCAAAAGAAGACTGGCAGCCGGTGGCTGAGAAGTTCAAGGCGGTTTGCCTGAGCCTCGGCCTGCGCATCGACCCGGCAGTGCCGGCAGACGCGGCCCGCGTCCTGCGCCCGTTGGGGTGCCACAACCTGAAGCGTGACTACGCCCGTCCAGTCGCCCTGCACCAGCAGGGTGACGCCCCCACCCCGTTCGAGTCCGTGCGCCTGATACTGGACACGTACGAGCAGCTGAACGGCGGCGTTACCATCCCGAAGTCCTCGTTCAGGCCCGCCGGCAACCTGCCGGGCAACGCATACTCCAACGTGGGCGCGGACTCCGACCCCGTGGACATCGGCCACGTCTTCTTTGGCTGCGCGGTCATGGCGCACCAGATGGCCACCGGCGGACGGGACACGACAGAGCCGGTATGGCGCGCATCCATCGGCCTCGCCAAGTTCGCCCACCAGCCACGCGCCGCACTGCTGGCCATCTCCGACCAGCACCCGAACTTCATCGAAGACGAGATGTGGGCCAAGGCAAACGGGTGGAACGCAGGGCCGACCACATGCACGTACTTCAGGGTGAAGCTCGAATGCGAGGAGTGCAAGACCTGCCCGAACCAGATCACTAGCCCGGTACAGCTTGGCCGGATGAAGGAAGAAGCCCCTGCCCCAGTCATGCTGGTGACAGACCCAGATACAGGCGAGCAGGAGACGGTTGAGCTGCTCAAGCCCCCAGTACCCTACGTCAGGCACTACGACGCTGCCAAGGGCATGCGCGTGGTGTCCATCGCTACGGAAGACGGCGACGGCAACCCGGACTTCAAGCTGGTCGCCCCCGGCGACTTCTATCCGGTACGCATCCTGCGCAACTCCGCCAATGGCGAAATCTCCGAGCGCACCCTGTGGAACTTTGAAATACCTCGTTTGCCTCCATTCACCTTCGAGATCAAGCAGAGTATGCTTAGTGACAGCAAGGGACTTCAGTCCCTCCTGAACAACCTCGGCGTGTATGCACACGGCGAACACATAAAGCCAATCCAACACTATATGAGCGCATATCTGAACCACCTCGCCAAGGAACGCGACCGCGAGCGGGTCTACACCCGGCTCGGATGGCAGTTCGACAATAACGCCGAAGCCCCCACGCGGGTGAGCTTCGCCCTCGGCACCAAGCAGGCGAACATGGACGGCACGCTGTCTGCGTGCAACCTCAGCCAGAGCGTCAAGACGATGACCAAGAACGGCATGCACGCACGTGGCTCTCTCGCCGAATGGTCGAACCTGATTAACACCCACTACGCCGGCGAGATTTACCGGGCGCACCGGTTCTTCCTCTACTGCTCGCTGGCCTCCCCGCTGCTCCACATGACGCACGAGAAGGGCGCACTGGTCACCGCATCAGGCAAGTCAGGCCGGGGCAAGACGACGGCGCTGCGCGCCGGCAGCTCAATCTGGGGCCATCCGGACGCGCTGATTCTCAACGGCAACCCGCAGGGGGCTACCGGCAACGCCGCCGAGTACCACCTGAGCACCCTGCACTCGCTCCCGATGATGTGGGACGACACCACCAACCTCGGCACCCAGACTGTGCTGGCCTTCGCCCTCAACGTATCGCAGGGGGTCGGCAAACAGCGCATGAAAGGCTCCGAGCACGACGGTAAGCTGCTCACGTGGGAGACGATGGTCTTGTCGACCACCAACTACGACGACATGTCGCAGGCGCTGTCTGGCCAGAACGGCACCGACGCGCACCTGATGCGGATCATCTCCGTGCCGTTCGACGAGTTCCGCGACACCACCGAAGGGGCGATGGGCGCTGAGAACTTCAAGCGCGGCATCTTCGAGAACTACGGTCTGGCCGGCGCAGTGTTCATGCAGTATGTGGCTGCCAACTACGAGGCGGTGGCGCTACGCGTCAGAGCGGCAGAAGACGCTGCATGGCAGACGTTCAAAGGGCGCGGGGCCGAGCGGTTCTGGATGAAGATCGTCGGGGCCGCACGCGTGGCCTCGCAGATCGCCAACGAATTGAAGCTGTTCGACTTCCCCATCGACGACGATTACGTGTGGATGGGCACCCACATCGACGGCATGCGCGAGCAGCACAGCGAGTACGTGGTCGGCCCAGTGGAGGAGCTGTCGGCCTTCTTGGAATCCCGCATCGCCGAAACCCTGATCCTGTCCAGCCGCACCACATCCAACCTCGACAACGTCGCGCACATGCCTCAGCGCGAGCTGAACATTCGCCACGAAATGGACGCCGGCCTGCTGTTCATCGCCAAGGCCGCTGTCGGCAAGTATTGCGCCGAAAGCAACACGAGCATCAAGGCATGGGAAGACCTGCTGGTCGACGAGGGCGTCTTGCTGGACCGGTCGAAGCAGAAGACGCTCGGCGCAGAAACCAAGCACGCCAAGGGGCAGGTGCGGTGCTGGGTGGTTGACTCCACCAAGCTGGGTGCGACCTTCGCATCCACCGTGCAGCGGGCCACAGGCAACGTCGTTGCCCTGCCCGCCACCGGCACCTAAATCTGCTGCGAAACAGTCCGGCTGTCGTTGACCCCCATCGAAGACTGGAGGTGGATGTTGTTGAACAGCGCCGTCGCCATTTGCGAAAGCGCCTGTGCTTCGGTGAGCAGCGCCTTCACCCAGTGCTCCACCGTGGCCATTTCAGACTTCAGGTTTTGCGTGTTGGTGTCTTGGGTAAGCTCCGCATTTTTCTCCGTCCCCTTGTATGTTAGCCCCACTGCCCCGGTGCGCGCGTTGTAATACTGTGACACAGCGGAAATCAGCTTGCTCTGCGCGTCGTACCCGATGGGTACTAGGCGGCTGGCAATCTCCGGCCCCATCGCTATGGTCTTGACGTAGTCGACGACAGACTTCATGGCCATCTCGCGCAGGCCGAGAATCTTCTCGACGAGCCACTTCTGCATCTCGACGGACATGATGGCGATCTTGCGACTTGACTCTGCCTGCAGGTCTTGCGTCTTTTGCTGCATCTGCAAGACTGCGCTGGCTGACACATCGGCGGGTAGTGGGAACCTGCGCCCAGCGAACTGCGCTACGATAGCGTCTTGCGCCCGGCTGGAGTCTGCAAGGATACGGGCAGAGTCATCTCCCCATATTTGCGCGGCGATTGTTGGCGGAAGCCCCACGTTGGGGTTGGCGATGGCAGCGGCGAGCCAGTTCTCGGCGAGCGTGTAGGTCGCGTTCTCAGTTGGGAAGAACGTCGCGCGAAAGCTGGTGAACTTGCTGTCAAGCTCTGTAATCAGCAGGGTGTATTGGGCGAGGAAGTCCGCGTAGATGTCAGAGGCGGAAACCGACGAGGGAATGTTCACCAGCGGCTCGGACACAGTCGCCGGAGCCAACGTCGTGTTGTTCATCTTCGGAGTGTTCAGCGTGTTCTGCAGGTCAGCGACAATCGCTGCGATGTCGTCGATGGTCTTCTGTCGCGAGTCGAGGCCCATTTCCCACGTCGAGTTTATCGACGCCTCGAACGCGACAACAGCAGCCTCCTGCATTACCTCCGGCGGGAGGGTCGCTCCAAGGTCAAGTGGTAGTCCGTATGGCATGGCTAAATCCTCCTGCTGGAAGCGACTGGCGCGAAACTGATCGACGCCAGTGTGAACTCAGAACCTTCGGTATTATAGACTGAAAGCGCGTACCAGTTAGCCCGCAGCCCGCGCCCCGGATCGACCCGCTGGATGCGCAGCTCAGTTGAGCTGGTGCGCGCTTCATAGCGGTAGTCCTCGTGCGTGGGCGTGGTGACGCGCAGCTCCATCGGGGCGTCCGACGAAACGCCGAGGTAGCAGGCCGGCACCGCCTTCATCTCCTCCACACCCCAGTCAATCTTGCCAAGGTCGACGTGGGCGTCAACCGGACCAGTTCTGTCCAGCAGGTAGAGTCCGTCAGGCATTGTGGCATACCCCCGCGCCGCCGATGTTACCGGCCAGGCCTCGTACCGCGTCGCCGCGTTGTTCTCAAGGTTCAGGCACCAGCCGCAGGATGCGACACGACGAAATCCATCGGTCTGGATAAGAGTAGACACCCCAGCTGCCGGCGGCGTCAGGTCGATGTTGTCGATCATTGCATCCTTGACCGTTCCTTGTGGGTCGCCGAGGACGATGCCGTGTGCGCCGAACCAGCCGACCAGCGGATTCTCCTTGTGCGGCACGACGAAGGCCGTCCCCGGCACCGCGCCGTAGGGCAGCACATCTTTAACTAGCTCCGTGGCAGCAAGGTCGGTGCCGGCAAAGAACTGTGTGACGTCGCCGTAGGCAACGTAGACGCCCATCTGCGTCGGAACCGCGAGGTCGACATCGGCAGGGAAGGTGATGTACCCGTAATCCATCGGCGCACCTTCGGCCCGCTGCCTGCCGTCAATCGGGATGTAGTAGCCGGGACGGGCCGGCGATCCGATGTTGATTCTTTTCCCGTCCACCGAGCAGAGCCGCCCGTTCGCCATGAATATTTGTGCGCCGGCAGGGAGCGGAGCCTCGAACCGCCCGTTGCTCTCTCGCAGTCTGGTCGGCTCGGCGACCACATCAACCGTGGCGGTTCCAGTCGCGTAGCTGCCGATCCACATCGGGATCGAGCCGTTCACCGTCGAGAAATAGACATTGACGTGCGTAGCGCCAGCCGACGCGCCCGGCAGGGTGATGCGGATGCCGCCAGCAGCAGAGAGCGACGGGTTGCTGGACGCCGAGATGCCGCCCTCTTCGCCGGTAACGCTGTTCGAGTAGCTGACGCCAACTTGGTATGCCCCCGCGTAGATCGCTCCAGGGATTGTCGTGCAGGTCGGCGCGTTCGGCGTTGCAAGCCCCCACGGGTACGCCACGCCGCCCTCGATACGCCCGGAGTCCGTCCCATTCGAGTAGTAGAGGGCTCCGTTGAACTCCGTCCAACTCAGCGGCGCGTCGGCGCTCAGAATCTTGAACAGCGTCTCGGAGTAGGTTGGCAGGGTGATCGCGTAGATCGCTGCCCCGCGCCGCAGGTAGCCGGTCGTTGTGCCCGTCATGTAGAGCGAGTCGGCGTCCGTCATGGCCTGCACCAGAGTCGCAGCCGCGCGGCGACGTACCCTGCCGGCGTTGTCGATGTCGACATTCACAGCGTCGCGCAGCCAGTCGCCTTTGTCGCGGACGGACAGCGAGAAGTCAGGAAGCCTGTTGTTGATCCCGAGGAACGGGCCTGAAGGTTGTGTTTTCATGGAAACTCCAAAATCCTTGGGTAAAAAATTCCACCACTTAGATAAGACGCTGCGCCCGGAGCGTAGGTCGAAGCAGGAATCTTCTGCAGTATCCGACTTCCGTTTGAATCAACAAATGTGAAATACATCTCGTCAACCCCCACCTCCGTATCAGTTTCCATCCAGCACAACCCAATATATGCGGCCTTTCCGTCTGGTGATGTTGTAATGTGAGCAACCTTTGCACACACATCTACAACGTCACCTCCTATTGTGTCTCCCATCACAAACGAGTACGGACCGTTGTCGTATCTTGTTTGTGTTGCTGCCGCCGGAGACGGCGTGCTTATGCCAGAAAACGGAGCTGGTGCCCCAACAGATGACGACGTTGAGCTGGAGCTTGGCGACCCATACTGATGGGTTACACGAAACAGTTCTTGATCCCGCATGTATAGTAGATACACTGAGTCGTACTCGCTGTCTTCACCCGGCGTCATTGAGTATGTGTTACCCGGATGTGACCATGAACCAGACCCGCTAACAGTTACCGTTGTGATGCGGTACGAAAACATTGTGAAATCGTGCCGAAGATCAGCCGCAATCAAGAACGGGGTCATCTCAAAGCGGAGCGCGGTTCCGCTAGCTGTAATTCCTGAATCTACGTTATATATGCTGTTTGGAACATCCTGCGTTCCGGAATAGGAGCGCACAACACTTGTTCCAGTTGGGCTTACAACCTCAAATATTTTGCCATCTTCTGAATGCTCTACAATAAGCACATCAGTCGCCGCAGGGTCAGATGTTGTCATCGTAAAAGTCGCCAATCCAGCACCATCATTTGTTGCTGAATACGCTACTGTATATGCTCCGCGAGTCTGAGAAATTCGTAGCGTCACATATACTAATTGATCTCCCCTATAGTCTGCTGCGACAGCCATTTTGTAATCAAGTGTGTTGTACGCAGCCAGCGTGAATCCCTGCGTAAAAGCAGACGGGAATGTTCCTGAGATGTACGCTGTGACTGCCGGCGTGTCGTGTGTGCACATATTTGTAAACACGGGTGTTACAGATAGAGTGTCAATATCGACCTCAGAAACCGACCAGTCGGGCGACGGAATAGGGGATGTCGATATTTTCTTAACCGATCTTAGTAGCACTATCTTATTTCCAGACGAGTTGAAAAACGGCATCTGTGAAAGGCCACTTACGCCGAAGTTTCCAACGAACGTCATCAGCAAAGGGTTCTTTGAAAGCCCGCTGTTAAGGACTAGGCCTCCGTCTTTCTCCGCAAACAGTGAGATTTTTGAACGGTATACGTCATCTCCGCTAACGACGTATAGGTACGTGACTCCTGATATTTTGCGCAGCGCGGCAGACCACACTGGAATGCCTACCTCTATCCGTATCTTGTCAGACAGCCACACGTATTCTGAAAAATCTGTTGCCGCTGAAAAGCAGTCCGCCTCAAGCCGGAACCCGTCAATGCTAGATGGCTTCGTTGTCCACGTGGATATTGATGTCTCACCAAGCTCGCCATACGTTCCTGCCCGAGAGTTATTCCCGCGCCACGACAGAACTAAAGGGTATCCGTTCAGCTTGAAGTTGCTACTGTACCAAGTGACGCTACCGGGAACGGTATCGTCAAGATCACGCACCGGGTTTAGTGTCCCGTTAGCGCTGACGCTTCCGGCGTTTGACGGCGCTAAAGTTTTCCCCATCCACCGAACCCACTCGCTAAATGGGCCTTTAGTAGAGTCTGTTCCGGGCGGAACATACCCAGCCCGATATGTTTCTGAGGACGGCGTAGCAAAGAATTTGTCGATGTATAGCCGGTTTTCTACGTTTGGTTCGGTGATGAACTCCGGCATTCCGTCTTTTGTCTTGAGCCGCGTCGTGCTTCCATCAGGCTGGTTCCAGATTTTCGTCCGGAACGAATCGCTTCCGCCGAGGTTATCGAGCATTCCGCGCGCTTTCGACGCACCGATGGCCGGCCCGGTTCGCGTCGGGAACAGTCCACCTTTTTTGTCGTCTTCGTATCTACCCATGAATGTAAACCTCGTTTCGTCTGGTAGTGACGTATGCCTCGATGTCAATGCTGTCGAAGCGTTGCTGGTCGAACGAAGCATGTCCGGATAGAGGAACGACCCCGACCACCGACAGAGCGCGCGGTGCCGCGTGCCAAAAGTCTACCAGACCGCCAAACGTAACCGCACCCTGCGCGCTTACTGCTACCGCGTGCTTGAATTGCGCTGCGCCATACAACGCGACCTTTCCTGAACAAGACAGCGTGCGCCCTGCGTAGAACGTCGCCGCGCCGCCTAGCCCGACTTTTCCGGTTGCCGCAAACTTGTTCCCGACGTTGAATACCCCTGTTCCGCCGAACCGAACTCTGCCGCTGGCGGACAGCATGGCTGACTCAAATAATGTCGCGCTGCCGCCGAGTTTTACCTTTCCATAGGCGTTAAAAACAGGCTCGTTGTAGAAGTCTGCTGCGCCGTAGAGCGGTAGGCTTCCGGAAACAGTAAGCGCAGATTCAGTAGTCAGTGACGCGCTTCCACCAAGGGCAAATCGGCTCGCAATAAACATCGCCACTGGCGTATCAAATGTCGCGCCGCCGCCCAAAAAGTAGCCGTCGTGAACAGTAAAGTCAGCTTGACGAGCAATGATTGCCAGTCCGCCAAAGGGGATGCTTCCAGACACAGACAGATTCACATCGGACAGAATGCTCGCCGACCCGCCAAGCGGTACGCTTCCTGACGCAGAAAGAATGCACGCCTCAAACAGCGTGGCCGAACCGCCAAGTGGAACACTGCCTGATATGGTCAGGGCAGCAGAAGGTGAGGTAAAGCTGGTGCTGTGCAGCGTGAATTCATGCTCTGCCGCCGAGTCACCAGACTTGACCTGAAGCCCGCGAACCGTTGTCCAGTCAACACTCGACGTATCCAGAACGACGGTCTTTGTCCCGCCCCCGGACATATCGGTACTCTGCCCGACAATGGCCGTGAACGTTTCATCAACGAGTCCTACCCACCCGGCAGTGGAAGATGTGGTCGGAGTTTGGCACGATACATTGACGGTTAGCTGGTTTGCCCCGAGGCCATCAATCCACGTACTTACACCAGTTCCGCCAGTCTCTCCTGTTGGACGGAACACGACGCCAGTGCTGTAGTAGAAATCAGCAGAGCCACCAGTAAGCGGTCCGGTGAAATTACCACTGGTCCAGTCCGCTACTTGGTAATTGTCCGTGTAAATTGTCGGCATGCTACGCCTTCAGTTACGCCGTGATGACCACACTAGGCGCAGTGATAGGCCCGCCAATCACGATGCTGGTAGTGTTCATCTGGCCGAACCCGCCACCGCCTGTGGTGGTGATGTCGATGTCGATGACCGCTACCCCGGCGCTGTCAGCAAGGCGCGCCCATGTGGCTGTGCCGGTAGCATCCGCCGCCGAGTCCATTGTTACCGCGCCAAACGTAAGCGTCCGACCAGACACCGCGCCGGCTGGATCGGAGCAAGTAAGCGTACCGAGCAAAACCTGAGAGGTAATCGCCGTATCGGGGTCGGTCGGCTTCGTTCCGGTGTACAGCTTGATCGTGCCGGCACCAGACCCAAGGTTTAGGTCGTTGTTGATGGCGGTAAGTACGTGGCCTGCTGCCGTAGCGGAAAGGGTAATAATTGCCATGATGTTGCTCCTTTATATCGGATTGTGCGCGGTGCGCGAGGATTTATTGGTGATGAAAAGCATCTCCTGCGCATGGCTGGAAACGATGGATTCGGTAGAGTGATTTGCGAAGAAGCGCAATTGCTCGGCGCTTGCGCGCATGGATTCATTCGCGGCAACGGCGTAAGCGAATCGCGTTTCCTTGGATTGATTTGGTGTGCCATGCCCGACCTGGCTCTGCGGCTTGTCTGCCGTTACCGTCCGACGCGGTATGACAACCATCGTTTGATCGCCGGTCTGTGCGCGGATGACTTCGACGGAATCAATGGCCGATAGGTTGTTGCGCTCGGCAACGGATACGATGCGCTCGACCACATCCATCGCATAGACTGATTGCAAGACGTGTCGTACATGGACGCGCTGCTTTCTAGTGAGGTCGAAGTACGGGACTTCGAGCAGGAACAACCACGAGTCCGTGCTGAACGAATCCAGCGAGAATGAATCCTCATGGAACAAGGTGCGACCTCCACTTATTCCCTGTTGAGCCATTTCCGATCATTTGCTCGTCATTCATCTGCTTGACGTTGGCATGAATCGGCGTGATCTGCGCAGCCGCCAGAATTGCAGCAGCGATTTCGACGGCGGTTGGATACGAACCCGGTGCGCTAGGGATGGACAAAACCAGCGCATCAGCAAAATGTGCATGGATTGACTCTGAAATTGACAGCAAACTATCAAGAGTCAGCGCAATCCCATCTGCACTGTGTCCATGAAACGCATCGCTGATTGCCAGGCTGGCGCTGCCGGCCGTGCTGAGGCCGATGTTATCGGCCAGGTGGGCATGGATGGAATCAGCAATCGAAAGGTAAGCGGCGGATGTCAGGCCGATGCTGTCCGCGCTGTGGGCGTGCAACGCCTCGGCAATCGAAAGGTAGGCCGCCGTGCTCAACGGCAGGTTGTCAGCCGTGTGCGCGTGTGTCGCCTCCTGCACCGACAGCGACGTGCTTCCGCTGGCGCCGAGCGTCAGGTTATCGGCCAGGTGGCCGTGCCTGGCGCTGGCGATGATGAGCGAGACAACTGCCGAAAAAATGTCCGTTACCGTTGCTACGCCCTTGTCGATACCATCCTCGAATAGCCGGTACTGCCATGTCCATGTTCCGTCAGCGGCGCCGGTGTGGGCAAAAGTCAGGTCAGGGTAGATCGTGACGGTGCCGCTAGCCGGCGCCGTTTCCAGACGCCAGTGGTATTCGCTACCCGCCAGCGGGCTGTCGTTGATAACCGGGCTGACGCCACTAGTCCCGCCGGTCGGGATGTCTGCACCAAGAATGCCGAAGCCCGCATAACGCTTGACGGTATGAGCCGAAGCAATCGGCGGCGAGGAAGATACAAGGTGGCTCATGTCAGGCTGCCGTGTAGTCCCACATGCCCATCGAACCATCACTGAAGCGAGTGGCGACTTCGTACTCGATGCCAATAACAATCAGAGCATCTGTCACAACACAAACACCAGTCGTCCCGTGCGTCGTCTGTCCGGTCTTGCGCACTACAAGGGCGCCCGTGCTCTTATTACGAATATCGACCTGCACCCCTGTTTCTCCGAGTTTCAGGTTCC
>OFRO01000185.1_pt1 | contig 24562 bp, 23 predicted proteins | sample 1543091 | NCBI WGS metagenome assembly OFRO01 (sample SAMN07774217, study PRJEB24372) | wastewater metagenome | isolation source: Exp Tend NO 10WW | collected 2016-02
AAGCTCCATGAAACGTGGCACAGGACCGGAGCGCGGAGATACAACCCGAGCACCACTGTCGGCTTTGCGGCAGCAGGCTATGACGTAACCACTGTCTCAACCATGAGCGGGCCACTTACCACTGGTGGCACAGACCGTTTGGTCCTTGCGTTCCATGATACTGCATATGGTGAACCGGCAAGCGATCCTGACACTTATCTTCATGACTTTTCTTATGCGGGGGATGCTGCGGTCAAGCATCGGACTTACTTTGATCCTTCAGGTCGCCGTGGGCCGTATGCTGGTGGCGATGAGCTGTTCTATCTTACCAATCCGGACACTGGGCAAAACACTGGGCAGTTCACTTGGACCAACCCCACCTCCGGTCAGCGCAGCACTTGGATTGTGGTTACGGCGCTGGAGTTGATTGAACAGAATTCTCCCATCGCCGCAACAAAGATGAGAATTGCAACTGGAGCGCAGAGCAATTCGGCATATCCAGGCATCTCTGATGGGTATCAGCAAGATGCGACCTATGACAATTACGATGACTCGCAGTATATGAGTCTCCATGTCAGGGATGTTCCAGCGTCGTATGATGAATTGATTCTGTCGTTCAATGGCACCTATGGACAGTCAGATTACACCGGGGCCACCGACCAGAATGAGTTTGGCGAAGCTGGAACTACAGGCGCGTCGTGGTCCAGTCAGACTTCGTCCGGCCCCCGCAATGCGCTAAAGACTCCATATGATTCTAGCCTTGAGCCGTATGCGGGCTGCGGTGCTGGTGCAGAGGACTATGTTCGGGCCGCAGCATATCTGCCTGGAACAATTCCCTCTGATATGCCGTTGCACATTCAGCGGTGGAAGGAATCTGTAGAGGAAGGTTGGGGCGCGATTATGGCAGTAGTTCTGCGCCCGTCCCCCAATATGATCTCGAGCCTTTCGGTCACTTCCGCTTCGACCGGAAGCATTAACTGGCAATGCACGACGAAGTGTAATCATAGTTCCGTTATGCTTGCGGTTTACGACGATGCTGATCCTGATCCGACTGCACAGCAATTGTGGGATGAGATCTATGGTACTGGTAGTGATTATTCAGGAACTCTGCTCATTGTCGACGAGCACGCCCTGGCTAATGGCGATGTCTCAGCAACCGGCGGCACGATCTCCGATTCGCTTGCGGGGCTTGCCTTTGGGGACTATAAGCTTGCGGCGGCCTATGTTAATTGGCAGGGGCAGGTAAACCCGACCAATAACCTCGGGGATGTTCTTGTCGATTCATTCTCGATCACTGACGTAGACCTTACCATTGCCAATACTTCAACCGGCCATACCTCGGAGAACTTAGATCTCACCCAAGTTTCTATCCTTGCCATTGACTCGACGAGCACGGCCCATGCGTCAGACAACCTCGATCTCACGCAAGACCATACGCTTGCGATTGACGGATCATCGACTGGGAACCTTTCCCCGAACGTGACTCTCGGGGTTCCAAGTGAGGGCGGTGGCGGGGGCGGCACCATTGGCTTTATCTCGAACATAATCAGGCCCATAATTGACAGGTGATGTATGAATGAAGAAAGCTTTGACTTCGAACAACCGACCGGGCTTGATAATACCCCCAAGGACGAATGGCCATCCGGGGCACGAATCGAGGCCGGAAGCGAACGCCCCTTCATCGAACGGCTTTCGAACGATCCTAAGCTTCATGGAAAGGTAAGGGAGTATTTTGCTTCCAGACTCCGCATGAGCGAGGAAGCCATGAAGGTTTTCCATCCGCGCTGGCGCGTGCAGGAGAAGAAGGCGCAAGCGTATATTGATCTGCCCAATTGGGAAAAGACGTTGAAGGAGATGAATGATACGGGCGCGCCACCGAAGGCAGTCCGGTTCGTGGTTCCCTACACTTATGCCACTATCTCCACGATCGTCACTTATCTGTTCCATACATTTGCTGGGCGCAAGCCTATGTTTCAGGTGAACAGCTATAAGAACGAGACTGTCCACTCGGCGCGCATGATGGAGCTGGTTATGCAGTATAATGCCGATCATACTCGCATGATGAAGTGCATGTTTCAGTTCCTGCAGGACGGCGAACTTTATGGGCTTCAGGCCATGCGGACCCGCTGGAAGGAAGAACGGAAGCTCCGCACGGTCTGGAAGAAGCAGCCCAAGTTCGGCTTCATGTCTTTATTGCTTGGCACAGAATCAGTTAAAACCAAAGAGGAACGGCTGGTCTATGCTGGTAATGAGGTCGCCAACATTGACCCGTTCCTGTTCTTTCCTGACACTCGCGTCCCGATGAGTGAGGTTGCGACGAAGGGCGAGTTCGTGATCTGGCGCTCGTATGAGGGGAAGCATGGGCTGAAAGTGGCTGAGGCTGATGGGGAGTTCTTCAATATTGACAAGTGCGGGGTTGCCCCGGCTGTCAATTGGACTGGAACCGACTCGGCGCGGGGACTGCTCTCTGGCGGCGATGCCCATGCAGGAGATCCGCAGAAGTCCGCGCAGATCAACAACTTCATTCAAGTGGATCAGGGCTCGTTCACGGTCATTCCGAGGGAACTGGAAATTTCAGGCAAAGAGAAGCCTGAGAAGTGGATGTTTGCTCTTGGCAACAAGCGGCAGATAATTCAAGCCGAGCCAATGGACGCGGATCACGATATGCACCCTGTAGTTGTGGGTGAACCGTACAGTCTTGGTTATGGCCTCGGGCAGCCAGGCATCTCCGACTTTACCGCTCCGATGCAGGACATTATGTCTTGGCTAGTTAATTCCCATATCGAGAATGTACGGACGGCCCTCAACAATATGCTCGTTGTTGATCCGGGGCTGGTTGAAATGCAGGATCTCAAGAACCCCGGCCCCGGCAAGATCATCAGGCTTAAGGAGGCAGCGCAGGGAACTGACGTTCGTGCGGCCGTCCAGCAGCTCGGCATTGTCGATGTGACCTCCGGGCATATGCACCGGGACTTTCCTATGGTGATGAAGATCGCGGATGCAATCGGCGCTGTCAATGATAACCTGCGCGGGATTCAGAATCAAGGCGGACGGAAGTCTGCAACGGAGGCGCGAACGTCGGCAGAGGCTGCTGCATCCCGCTTGGCCTCGCACGCGAAGCTCATCTCCTCCCAGTCGATGGTGGTGCTGGCTGAGCAGCTTTCCCTCAACATCCAACAGTATCTTGATGATGAGTTCTTCATCGACATCGTTGGTATGCAGGGACTGCAGTATCCACTTCGCCACTTCGGCATTAACCCCGCGAAGCTCATGGCCGAAGGCGGGGCTGTGCGTATTACGCCGGAAATGTTGGTGGGTGACTTTTACTACCCAGTCCATGATGGTACACTACCAATGGATAAAGTGGCGTTGCTGGACGCCTGGACGCAAATGTTCCAGACCATCCAAGCCAACCCGCTCCTTATGCAGAGGTTTGATATTGTGAGGATATTCGAGTTTATTGGGCAGCTCTCCGGGGCGCAGAATATCGGAGAGTTCAAGATCGACCTGATGGCGCAGCCGGATGCTCAGGTTGCGGCGCAAGCGCAAGCGGGGAATATCGCCCCGATGGGAGGGGCCGGTGGACCTCAAACTCCTGGAGCATGAGGAAGAACTTACAAGATCAGATATTGAAGCGGTCTATGACATCGTACATAGCACCGCGTTCAGGCGAGCACTCGCGATCGAGCTTCGAAGGCTCACGGCGCGCGATACGCTCACCGGAAAGAATCTGGAGAAACCGCTCGAACTCGCGAGAATTTCGGGCGAGATCACCGGAGGAAAGCAGGTAATTGAACGTCTATTAGCTTATGGGATTAAGGAGGAAGGAGAATGAATATCTTCACCAGAAAGTTTGAAGAAGCTCCCGATGATGGTTCCAGTGATGGGATCACTGTCGAGGAAATCGAAGCAATTTTAACCCGCGATCCTTTCGCTCAGGCATCCGCGCAAGAAACTGAGGACGATGGCCAGCAGGCCGCTGCCGGTGAAGGTGAGACTGATGGAGAAATCCAGCAGCCTGCCGACGGCGAAGGCGAGACTGATGACACCGCCGCAGGCGCGACGACAGATGGGCAGTCACAGACTCAGCCCATTGGCTTGGACGAGACGACGTTGCTCAAGGCCAAAGTTGCATTCCTTGAGCAGCAGGCGGCTTTGGCGGCACAGCAGAAGCCTACTGCGGCGCCAGTGCAACAGCAGCAGCAAGACGATGAGCTTCCGGCGTACCAGTTCCAACTGCCGGTCGAACTGCGGAAATTGCTGGATTCCGAGGATGCAGGTGAACGCGCCCAGGGAATGCAATATGCTCTGCAGGGGTTGGCTCGGTTGATTCACTCGAACCTGCGTGAAGAATACCGAGGCTATATGAAGTCGAACCAGCCTGATGTCGCATCCACGGTGCAGACCATTATGGCGCACCGCCAGCAGCAGCAGGAAATCTTCAATGACTTCTATGGTACTTATAAGGATCTGAACCATCCGGCGCTGCATCAAGTGGTGCTGTCGGTTGGGCAGCAGGTCTATAAGGAACATCCCGGCCTGCAGTACAACAACCAAGTACGCGATGAGATTGCTCGTCGTGCATACGCAATTCTCGGACGGCAAATGCCCAAGGCTGGAAAGCCTGCGGCAGCTCGCAAAGGTCCGGCAATGGTAGGATCTCAGGGGGGAGCGGCAGCGAGGCCCAATGGGGCGACGGCACCGAACTCCGCTCAGGGAATTTTCCAAACACTCTTTTAAGGAGGCTTTACAATGGCAATTCAAGGTTTGAGGGATACCTCAAATTTCGTAGCGGACCAGCGCCCGCAGAACTGGAGAGAAGGCATCATGCTTCTCTACCCCAACGGCAAGATGCCGTTGCTGGCACTGACCTCGGTGATGAAGTCCCGTTCCGTGGACGACTACACCTTCAACTGGTGGGAGAAGGAGCTGGACGATCGCCGGTTCGCGCTGCACGCGACCTCGGGCGACCTGACCACCAGCAACACCACCATTACCCTGGCTGCGGGTGAGAACGCCAAGACGCTGAAGAACGGCGATGTGCTGTATGTGGAAGAATCGGGTGAGCGCCTGCTGGTGATCGCCGATCCGACCTCCGACACGTCCATCTACGTTCAGCGCGGCTTTGCGGGAACCACCCCGACAGCGGTGGACGCCAACGGCTCCGGCGTCAACCCCAACCTGCTCTACATGGGTTCCGCCTATGAGGAAGGTTCGCTGCCGCCGACCGGCGTGTCCTATGATCCGACCAAGCGCACCAACATGACCGGCATCTTTCGTGACACCCTCGAAGCCACGCGCACCGCGATCAAGACTCGCCTGCGTACCGGCGACGCGATCAAGGAAGCGAAACGGGAGTGTCTGGAGTACCACGGTGTTGGCATCGAGCGCAGCTTCTGGCTGGGCAAGCAGTTCGACACGACGCGCAACGGCAAGCCCTTCCACGGTGGTCATGGATTCCTGGCCTGGATGTCGGCTTATGCCTCAGACCGTATCGTCTCGGCTACCGCTGCCGGCGTGGATTTGGAAGAATTCGAGGGTTATATGCTCGAGATCTTCCGGTACGGCTCCAGCGAGAAGGTGTGTATCTGCGGCAATCGTGCCCTGCTGGCGATCCAGCAGCTGGTCCGCAAGAACGCGCAGTACCAGTTCATGGGCGACAAAGAGTTCGGCATGAACGTCACTCGGATGCACTCGCCGTTTGGTTCGCTAATCTTCAAGACGCATCCCCAGTGGAACCAGATCACCTCCGGCCTGAACACCGCGCAGTACTACGCGATGGACACCTGGATGGCTGTTCTGGACATGGAGCAGTTTACCTATGTGTACCTGAAGGACTCGGACACGAAGTACGAACCGAGCCTGCAGGCCAACGGCATGGACGGAATGCAGTCCGGTTACATCACGGAGTGCGCCCTGGAAATCCACCACCCCAAGACGCACTACCTGATCAAGGGTATGTTCAAGGGTGCGGCGGATAATTAATTGAAGGAGGTGATGAAATGAAATCGGCACAAGTACAGTCTGGAGCGATCCAGTGGGATGGCAAGATTCCTTTTGTTGTGAAGGATGTTGCTGTCGATCTGATCAACTCCAATCAAGTGAACCAGATCGTGGCTCCGTGCGACGCGCAGCTTGTTGCGGTTATCTGCAATCTGCTTGCCGCACCCGGCTCCGCTGCCGCGACCCTTGAGATCGGGACCGCAACGGGCTCGCCTTCGGGACTGGACAAGGATGGGCTGGTGTCCCACTCCTTCGCCACGACCGATTCGACGGGCCTGTATGATCTGGTCTCGGAAATCGGCGAGGGTGCGCTGGGGGTGAACGTAGCCAAGGGTGATGTCATCACCTTCGGGTCTGACGGCGGTGCGACGAGCACCGGCACGGTAGCAGTGACTGCCGTGTTCATGCCTCGATAATTTCGGTGGAGAGCTTTGGGGGAGGTTCGTCCTCCCCCCTTTTTTAAGAGGATTGTTTCATGACTCGGGACGAAGCGGTAGCGATTGTTCTTCAGCGCTTGGGAAATCGTAGTGGTACTGCTGTTGAAAACCGGGTCATTGCAGATATGCAGTTAGCTCAGATCGAACTTGAGCAGGCTGTAGAAAAGCCGTGGTTCCTTCTGTCCTCTCGCGTTGCCCTCAACAATGAAGCATCTCCGACGGACGAACTGCTTCTGCCAGATGATTTTCTGGCAGAATATAAGGACGGGCTGCTCCAAGTCGATATTGACGGGACTTGGAGGAAGGTCGAGAAGCTAGACGGAAAGCGGTTCGAGGCTGTGGATGATGATGTCTATAGTGACTACGCGCCGATGTTTTATACTCTCGCAAAGAACAAGATTTTCCTTCGGGCTGATCCAGAAGAAGTGTTGGATTTTCGGTGGGACTACTTTGCGAAGGACGATGTGTTGAGCACCGATGTTACTAATCTCTGGCTTACGAATGTGCCAGAGGTTCTTATCTGTACCGCTGGGGTGAAAAGTGCTACGTTCCTCGAGGCTGAAAAGAAGATCCAATCGTTTCAGAATGGACTAACTTCGGCGCTTCAGGCGATGCATCTCTACTCGCGGCGGTTCTTTGAGTCCAATGAATCAATGTCTATGGAGTACGGTCATGACTAAGCGAATCCTTTGGCTTTTAGCGTTACTTCCCTCGCTCGCGTTTGGTGGGCTTGAGGATCTCACTGGCGGCAGCAAGTACATTGACGACCTTGTTGCCACGAACCCGCTGAGCAATGATGCGAAGTCGGAGGGTGACGATCATATTCGAGGGGTTAAGAACGTTCTCAAGAACACGTTTCCGAATGTGACTGGGCCTGTAACCGCCACACAGACGGAACTGAATACCCTTGATGGAGTAACATCATCGACGGCAGAGCTGAACATTCTCGATGGTGTGACAGCGACTGCAGCAGAGTTGAACTACAACGACATCACCACCCTTGGAACCGCGCAGGCATCTAAAGCGGTGACTGCATCGGCTGGCGGAGCGGTCACAATCAATTCCGGCACGGTCACGCTCGGCACAGTAGACATCAATGGCGGTGCGATTGATGGGACTACAATTGGGGGGTCGAGCGCGGCGGCAGGAAACTTCACTACGATTACTGCCAGTTCAACCATCACATCGTCCGCTGAAAATGGCACATTCACCGTGCAGGATGCGGCCACCTTCAACGGCTCGGTGGACCTAAGCAACGGCGCGAGCGATGTGATCCGCATCCCCTCGACGCTGCCCTCGCTGAAGTTCTACGAGAACGACCAGGGCGCCAACAATAAGGTCTGGTCATTCTATGGGCAGGGGGCCGCCTTCGGGCTTCGGCTGGAAGATGACAGCTATGGCGCTGGCGAAATCGCCTGGACCTGCTCGCGCTCAGACACGGCGGTCGGCACCTGCACCTTCGATAACGGTGCTGTGCAGATCGACGAAACGCTCAACGTGAGCCAGAGCATCACGGCAAACAGCAATTTTTTTAACGTCAATACGGTGCCCTACTACGGGCTGGTAGAAACCGATGCAGCCGCGAACAATCAGCGCTGGGCCATCATGAGCAATGCTACGCAATTAGCGTTCCGCGCCTTCGATGATTCATGGTCGGCAAACGAGGCCGCAATAGTAATTAACCGCAGCGGCACTAACATTACGAGCACGCAGATCGACAACGGAGATCTGGTTGTCGATGAGGGGCTGACCCACAATAAAGCCTGTGCGACGAACTACACCCGAGCGGCCCCCGGGATCTGCGTGCTGACGACGAGCCCCTCGAGCGTGACGAACCTGACGCGCGACACCTGCACGTCGATCACCTTCCCGGCGGGGGCGACGTTCGTGATGATCCGGGCGGAGGTGCAATTGTCCTCCGCCGGGTCGGCCGGCGGCAGGACGGCCGCGCTTAATGCCTATTCGAACACCGGGTGTTCAACCTTCGCCGGAATGACGATCAATGCCATGGCGTACGAAGCCTCCGGGACCCCATCCGCGTTCGGGATCACGGCCAACATGGGGACCTTCATCCTCCCGAGCAATGCGAACTATCGCCTGCAGATGACCGACGACTCAACCAACAAGGGGAGCGCCTGGTTCAACATTCCTATGTATTGGGATAACTAATGGCCGATACCATCGTTAGGATCTCGAACGCAGGGGCTGTCGGCCTTGTCTCCGACCTGCCTTTTCATCAGCTGCCGCCCGAAGCCTGGACTGAGGGGCAGAACGTTCGCTTTCGGGACGGAATGGTTGAGAAGTTTCAGGGACATGATGATGTGTTTGGGACTCCAACCATTGCCCCCTATTGGCTTTTGCCAGTAGCTACCCCCGATGCGTACTACTGGATATATCCAGGGCTGGCAAAGGTCTACGTCTATGACGGGACCAACCATGTAAACATCACTCGCCAGACGGCGGCGGTTGATGTAGACTATTCAGCGACCGCCCTCTTTGGTTGGAACGGAGGTTCCCTTAACGGGATCGTCGTTCTTAACAACTCCTTTGATCCGCCTCAGATGTGGACGCCCAGCGTGAGCAATAAACTCTCGGCATTGAAGTGGGATTCTGGAGACACTTGGGCGAGCAAAGGGTATCACGCTGATGTTATCAGGCCGTTCAAGGACTGGCTTATTGCCCTAGGCTTTGACGATGGGGTTGACTACGATCCGACGCTCCTTCGGTGGTCCGCGTCTGCAGACCCAGGCACCATTCCTGATACTTGGGATGAGGCCGATTTCACATATGATGCTGGTTATCGGCCACTCGCGGAAACGTCCGAGCCTCTTGTCGATTGCCTTGGTTTGGGCAACCTTAATCTTGTCTACAAGCAGAACATGGTCTATGGGATGCAGTGGATTGGTGGGCAAGAGATCTTCCGTGTTGACCCACTGTTTAGAGAATTCGGACTTCTTACTCGACGCTGCGTAAAACAGTTCTTTGGTCGGCACATTGTCTGGTCGGCTGGGGATATAGTCATGCACGATGGAGTGCAGGCGCAAAGCATCATTACTCGAAAGATGCGCCGCTGGCTGTTCTCGAACATTGACGCAGATAATTATTCCACTTGCTTCATGGTGCCTAATTATCCTTCGGACGAGCTTTGGTTCTGCTTCCCGGAAGTTGGTGAGAGCCTTCCTAACCTTGCGCTTGTGTGGAACTGGACTGACAACACCTTCGGCGTGAGGGCACTTCCTGCCGTATCGCATATTGCCTTTGGGGCTGTTGATCCCGGCGCAACCGGAGCAGACTGGGATAGTGATTCTGAGTCATGGGATGCAGATACTGATACTTGGGGATCTCAATCGTACAACCCCACGCTTCGCAGGCTGCTCATGGCGAAGCCAGCTGGGCCGAAATTGCTCCTTGCTGATTATACTGAACAATTTTCTGAATCTGACTTTACCTCCTTCATCATCCGCAAGGGTATGCCCTATGTCGGTTCGGACCAGCGCGGCGCTCCGATTGCGGACCTGTCCCAACGGAAGCGGATTACGCGAGTCTGGCCTCGGATGACGCTGGAAGGGGGAGGCACGATCAATGTCTATGTGGGTGCGCAGGAGCGGATTGGAGCGGCGGTCTCTTGGAGTGAGGCATTTCCGTTCGATCCTTTGTCGGAGAATTTCGTGGACTGTATTGACTCACCGGAAGGCCCACTGACCGCAATTCGGTTTGAGTCGACTGGAAATATTTCGTGGAAGCTGCATGGGTATGACTTTGAACTGTCCGTGACTGGAGCAAGCGAATGACGTTCAAGGTAACTGAGCCGCCACGAGTTGCAGACAAGGAATCGCAGGCGTTGCTTCGGTTCTTTGTTGGAGAGCTGCAACGACTTGCTGATTCATTAACCTCGACGGACTACGCGGGGCTTAACGTGTTGTACGCTTCTCCTAAGAGGCCGTTTAATGGTATGGTAGTTTATGCCGACGGGACAGAGTGGGATCCTGGAAGTGGAGAAGGTTTCTACGGCTATGAAAATGGAGCTTGGGTGAAACTATGAACCTAGAAGGACTAGCTCAGATGAAAGATAGCCCCCTAACACTTTCTTCGGTAGCAGCTATTCTTGGCGCTATCGTTGCAGTTGTGAGTACCGCATTTGCACTTGATGCTCGGTATCTTAAGGTCGATGAAATGACCCAGTTCAAAGAGCAAGTGCAGGCAATGTTCTATGCTCAGGAAATGAGAGCGCTGCAATCCCGTGTTCTTGTTCTTGAGGATCTTGAGGATTCTAAGGAAGCAGGCCCGGCGGACATTCGAGAACTGAAACGCCTACGCGCGATTCTCAAGCAGATGGAAAACAAAGATTGGCCTGCGATGGCCGATGGCTTTGGAAGGAGATAACTATGGCATGGTATAATCCTCAGCAGACTCAACCACAGCAGCCGAAGCTCGGGGCGGTTGATCCAAATAGTGGGCTGCCCGCTGGGTTTCAGCCCTGGACCGGAGAGACCAAGCAGGTTAATGCCCAGACTGCACAGGGCGTGCTTGGTGGTTCCTCTGGTCGATTGCAGGGGCAGGTTCAATATCTCCTCGATCCAGCGAATTTTGCACCACAGGTCTATGGCGGACAGCGTGTGGCAGGGTTCTCTCCGATGCAAACGCAAGGGCAGAATTCACTCGCGAACTGGGCGCAGGGTGGGGCACAGCAACTGGCTGGGCAAGCCCAACAGGGTGTGGGGCAGGCATTTAACTTGGCCCAAGCCAATCCGCTGAGTTCCCAAGCAAATTCTCTTATGCCGTACTTGACGCAGGCTGTGCAAGGGGCGGTAGGTCAGCCGGGAGTTTCGCCGAATCTGATGAATTGGGCGCAGCAAGCTGCCGCCTCGGGCGGGTCTCCGTTTGCGCAGAACGTTGCGCAGCAGGTAGCTGGGCAATCGGGATTTGGGCTGCCGTCCCCCACGGCGGCGCTGCAGCAAGCCTTGTCGGGGCAGGTAGACCCGAACACGATCAATCCACTGATTGACTCAACATCACAGAGGCTGAAGCAGCAGCTGGATCTTAATATCCTGCCGCAGGTTCGGGACACTGGAATCGCAGCGGGTGGTCGGGGAAGCTCTCGCACCGCGCTCGCTGAGGGGGTCTCGCGTGGACTGGCAGGGCAGGAGCTCACGCGAACGGCTGGAGACATCACCGCGCAGGCGCTGCAGAACGCGCAGAACATTCAGGCACAAACGGGGAATAGCCTCGCAAGCCTCGGCGTAAACCAGAACCTCGGGCTTGGAAATCTGGCCCTTGGGGCGGGGAACCTTGGCTTGGCCAACTCGGCGCAGAACCTTGCAGGACTTTCGACTGCAGGGAACCTTGGATTGGGGGCTGGGAATCTTCAGCAGAACCAAGCCAATACTGCTCTTAGTGCAGGGAATCTCATTGGGAATCTGGCTTCGACCGGCGGCAATATGCAGCTCAATGCGCTGCAAACCGGAATCAACTCGATCCCCACGGCGCTGCAGGCTGGGGCGACCCCCGGATCGGTGCTGTCTGGAATCGGCGGGCAGCAGCAGACGCAGCAGCAGAACGAACTGCTTGCCGCGCAGCAACTGTTCAACGAGCAACAGTGGCAACCGCTGACAAGGCTACAAGGATTAGCTCCGCTTATCAACGGAGGTCCGCTTGGTTCCCAACAGGTAGACCCAACCACTGGACAGCGAATCGGGCAGGCAATTCAAGGCGGCATTGGTGGCTTGGCTGGAGCAACTGCGTTGTCACAAGCTGGTCTCATTTCGGCGGGTGGTCCGGCCACTTGGGCAATGGGTGGCCTCGGCGCGTTGGCCGGACTGTTCTAAGGAGGATTTATGCCAGCGGCACAGATCTATGATCAACTGAAGAAAACCCCGCAAGCGGCTGATACTTCGTTGCAGGGGTTTGTGAACAACCTTTCGCTGCCGAGTTGGCTTCAGCCAAGTGCTGCGCCGCCAGCGGTTGTTCCCTCGATGCCGATTGGAGCTGCGAACATGACGCAGCAGCCAGGATCGTTTCAACTTCCTGACTGGGTTAGTGCGTTCTTGAGTCCTGAAGGGATTCCCATTGCCCCGGCTGGCGGTAGAGACTGGTATCAAAACTTCCTCGGAAACTTCATTGGGGATGAACGAGCAAAGACTACACTGGATGACCTGAGCCGGTTTGGAACTGGCGGCGAAGTCGATGCTATCTCCGGGGCGCAGCCGTTTGCCAAGTCCCCAATTGATCTTTCAGCTCTGGGCGGCGGCAGCACTTCTTCGGTGGGCATCCCATCCCCCTTCTCCTACCCTTCGGAGAAGCTGTCGTCGCCCGACCTTATGGGGTATGCGCAAAGTGCGTTCGGCACTCCGCCCCAACCGCCTTCGTTGCCGAGTCTTACCGACAACGGGGTCAGCGATATTCTCATGGGGTTGGCCGCAGGTGGACCATTGCCTAACGGCCCACATCAGCTAGGATCACTCTTGATGCAGGTGGGGCTGAGTGCGCTTACCGGGACTGAGGCTGCGGCGCGACAGAACAAGGCTACGATGGATAAGTACTATGCTGATATGTCGCAGTATCAAGCGAATAACTCGGAGTTCGAGCGGCAGCGGCAAGAGGCTCTAGCCACGGCAAGTCAGCAAGAGTTCATGAATAAGCTGCGGTTGCAGGAAATGGACGATACCGCCCAGTGGCGGTCGGCACAACTGCAGGCGAAGGGCAAGCCAGATGCTACGCCAATCCTTCGGCAGCTCGCCACAATGGACCCTAATGGGATGATGGAGGCGCTCGCGGCCACCGATCCGACCTTGGTCACGGATGTGATTCAGGCTATGGGGGCGGATCTAGGTGTGTTGCAGGGAGCTGGACTGTCGTCCGACATGACCCAGACCATCCTTGCCTCGAAAGTCCTCAATGCAATTCAGGTTGATGCGCAGAGTAACCCTGAAACCGCGCAGATCCTAGCCTACGCCGAGGCAATGGCACAAGCACGAGCACTGATAAAGTAATATGGCTGAAGATCGCATAAACCGCTTCAAGCAAATTGGGGCCTCCATGAAGAAGGAGGAACTGGGGAATGCTGAGGGCTTCTCCAAAAGTCTCCTTTGGTCGGTGCCGGAGCTTGTCGGGGTAGAACCTCCTCTCGATGTTCAAAAGTGGAATGCTGAGCATCCGGTGCTGAGCTTCGGTGCGGGCATGGCAGGAATGTCTGTGCCGTACTTTGGCTGGGCTAAGGCTGCCACGAAGATTCCCAAACTGGCCGAGGCCATTGCGGCAGCAGATAAGATAGCCAAGACTGAGGCTCCTTTCCTGGGGGCGGCGAAGCGGGAGGCTATTACGTTCCTTCCGTTCGAGGCTGCGCGCGTAGCGGGTAGTGCCATTGGCGGGGAAGAACTTTCTAAGTCAATGGGGACTACGTTTGCAGGAGCAGACGAAGTTGCAATGCAGGCGGGGTTCGACCTTGCTGTCCTTTCGGGGGCTGGTGGAGTTATAAGTAAGGCCCTGAGCTTTGGGAAGAAGGCTCTCGAGCGGACTCCATTATCGGGGGTGAATCTTCGAGACGCTCCGCAGCTGCAATTGCGCCAAGCCATGAAAACGGAGATAGACAACAACACTCCGCTGCCGGATGCGATTAACACTCTCAAGCGCATGATTCGAGTTGAAGGTCTCGGGGAGAACGGCAAGTATGTGGGCGCACTTGAAGATGGTCGGGCTGGAGACCTTAATCGACTATTCAAGACCAAGGAGACACCTGGACTCCTCCGTATGCGCTTCATGCGAGGAAACTCCCCGGACACATTTTCAACTGATAAACAATGGCAGGACGCTGCGGGTGCTGCCGAGATCATGGACAAGTGGCAGTTCACGAAGTTCCCTCGGTATGTCCTGCCAAAGAGTAAGAAGGCCGCGAACCAAATAGAGTCTGCAATCTTGGGCTCACTGAAGTCGATAGATAGTAATCGCGGCTGGTACTTCGGGCGGGATCTCGAGGACAGTCTCTTTATCATGGCGCGGAAGCTTCCGGCGACTGATGCCAAAAAGCTCGACTCGTGGGTGGTGTTTAAGACCGATACCCCTAGCGCCTTCGTTCCCCAGGCTGAGCTCTTTGCTGAATCTCTCAAGAAGCGCTCAGCTGGCTTCTCCAACTATACGGAGAAAACTATCAGTGAGATTGGATCGCCTGTGTGGGACGCTGCAGCAAAGACTGCTAAAATGCCTCTGGTGGAGACGAGAGGACTCGACCCAAGGAAAACGAAGTTCGCGGCGATTACAGACAAGCTCGCGGAAGCCACCGGCACGAAAGACCTGGAAGCACTGAATCGACTGGGCGGGTTTGTGCGGAACTACCTTGCCCCGGCGATGGTCCAGTTCGCGCACGATCCAAGGGCTGCGAGGGCGGTAGCGATTGCAAATGCGGCTAAAACGATGGCGGAGGCGGAAACAGAAAGACTCTTCCATGGCGGTCGAGTGCTGAATGAGAAGATCAAAAATGTTTATCAAGCAATAGTCTCGGGGGCGGAGCCGCCTGCTGGTCGGGACTCGTTGAAAGTGGCCCTGGACTCACTCAAGAAGAATAAGGATCAAAGTGAGATCTTTAAGCAGATTTGGGAGAAGAACGCAACGAGGGAAGAAGCAGTTGCGCTTGGCGCGGAAGGGGAAGCCCTGAAAGTTTGGGACATGCTTCATGAGATTCAGGGCGGATTGCTTGAGGGGCAAACAAAGATCAAGTCCTCAATGGGGCCAGATGCTGCTGCGCTCGGATCGCACCACTTGAATATCTCCAAGCACTGGGTTGGAGATTATCGAATTCCTCTGATGGAGGGGAAGAAGGTTATTGGGTACTCCTCCGGAATAACCCTGGATGCTGCGCGGAAGGAAGCAGAGGCCGTTGCGAAGATCGCGCTGGATGAGGGACGGTTGCTGAGGGCCGGAGCGCCGATCGAGATGAAGAACTTCGAAGGCGAACTGGAACTGTTCAAGCGGCTCTCGCCAGCAGATGTGAACGTGTTTAATAATCTAAGGGCGAAAGTATATTCGAGGGATCAGGGGGAGAACCTTCTTGAACGGCGGGTGCGTGGGCATGCTGAAGCAAAGAGCATCGACGAGATCGAGAAGGCAATCTACCGCCAGATAAAGAACTTCAAGATGCACGAGGCCCGAACTGCAACCAAGGCCGCGATCCAGGGAGACCTCAATAAAATTGCACTAGAGAACCCACGGACAGCCGAGGAGCTGAATAAGAGAATCGGGTATATCTATGGTGAACTCGGGCCGATCTCCAAGGGCATTAACAAAGCATTTGACACTGTACTTGAGCCGGCGCTGGGGAAGAATTCGGCCTCAAAGATTGTCGCGGCAGGGAATAAGTATTTATTCCGCGTAACGCTTGGGTTTCTGAATACTGGCTTCAACCTCGCTAATATGCTCACGTTTGTTCAAACAGGCTTGCCTCATTTGGCCTATCTGGCTTCGGCAGCTCCTGGGCGTGTGATGAAGTATTATACCCATTGGCCGCTTGAGGGAACCAAGTCTATGGCCGATGTAGGAGTCATGGACATCTTTAAGCTTGCCGGACAAAGCTTCAGAGAAATGGGGAAGCCGACAAAGCAACTGCTGAAGCATTTCGAGCGGGGCGCTGCGGAAGGAGTCTGGGACCCAAGGTTCGTTGAGGAGTTTGTTGGAGAGCAAAGCCGCAAGGCTATCTCAATGCGCGGAGCACTATCCGGGGAACAGCCGTTTAGCGAAAGCCTTGCTGTCATGGCGGACTTTATTCCGGCGACGACTGAGAAGTTTGCTCGCGGCCATGCGTTTACACTGGGCCATATATTCTTCAGGGACATCGCAGGGGTTACTGACGATGAGATGCTTTATCAGCTCTCTAAGCAATTTGTGGAAAAGAGTCAGTATCTCTACTCCACCGGCGACCGGGCTGCGCTGATAACCGGGCCGCTGGGAAGCGTGTTCGGACTGTTCAAAAACTGGCAGATGCACTATATTTCCTGGATGCTTGAATACACCGGCGAAGCGTTCATGCGGGGCAATTGGAAACCGCTCCTGTTCATGACGGGCGGCACAACGGCGGTAGGCGGTATTGCGGCATTACCGTTGTATGGAGCCGCCGATACGGTGTCACAATGGCTTACGGATGAATCCGTGATGCAACATACCTATTCCCAATTCGGGGCCGCGAAACGGGACGAGGCTGTAATGTCGGATGCTGTTTTCTATGGCCTCCCGGCAATGCTTGGGTTCTCGATTCAAAACCAAGTGGCTGCGCCGTTCGCAGATCCTGGGGCGGACGCGGCAAGGCTGATGCAGTTCGCATGGTGGGACAGAATGAAGTACTTTGGGAAGCTCGGTGGAAGCATCGTGGATCAGATGTCGGCCACCGGGCAGAACCCAATCAGTGATCAGCAGACACTGAATCTGTTCCTTCGAACCTTTGCCCCGAAGAATATCTATAGGACCGCGCAGGTGATTCAAGATGAGAGCCTAAGATCACTGACCACGGGCTACCCTGTTGCGAATGTTAGCGTGGCTGAACGGGTTGCGTTCGGGTTCGGACTGAACCCTCGGTTCATCGAACGGAGCTACCGCGTGGCCGATGAGCTCTGGGACGATCAGACCAAGCGGCTTGCGGCAGTGAGTAAATATGGACAGGCCTACTTCGAAGCGCAAAGCTCCGGGGACTTCGCTGGCATGAAGAATATAATCACGCGGGCTATGTTCGAGGGCGTGGATGTAAGCTCGGTGATCAAGAGCGCGAAGGCGAGAATGGCCAAGAACAATGAACCCTTGATTGAACGTCAGTTCTCGCCAGAAGCGGTGCTGGGGTATAAGAAGCTCGGCCTTGCGGAATAAGACTGTGGGCCAGCCAATGACCGATTCCATTGGCTGGCCCAGTCCCCTAGTCAATCACTCCGATGTTTCTGCAGTGTTCTTCAATCACATCTCCAATGAGGGCCACGACTGACGGGTGCTTCTTCTTGTTGTAAAAGAACGCACCTTGCGGGTCATGGGTCTCCTTCAGTTCTCTTATCGCAAACTCCGGAAACGGCCCTGGCTGCTGAAGCACAGCAGAGAACATCCGCATGAGCGCGGTGATCCATTGGAAGCTTTGCATATCCTTGGAATTGACAAAGGCCTCTACTGGACGCAGGCCTCCATCGAACTCTTGATCGTTGATGGTGATGTAGATGGTCTCATTGTTCGTCGGCAGCTTGACCTTGTAGGTTTTCCCGTAGAGAACATCCGAGCGCGGGATCTGTGAAGGGCTGTCGCGGAGGGAGAGAAGAATATCCCGGAACGCTTCGAGGTCCACTATCTTTGCGTGGAGCCGCTTTAGTTCTTCATCGTTCTGCTGGCTCTTGCGGCGCTTGTAGCTTTTAATCGCGGCTTCGCTGTCCGCGATCATCTTGGTAAGGTACGGCTCGATCCGAATGAATACGTCAGTTAAATCTTTTAATGAGTACATTATTCCACTCTCCTTATTTCGCCGGGGAGGTAAGTTTTTACTCCCCCTACAACGTTGATCCCTGGTGTATCTCCATTTACTTCTACTAGCGTTTTCGATTCAATCATAACCTTCATGAGTGAATCGACTTGAAACGACGGCACGCGGGCGGAGAGAAAGCTAATGATGTTCTCTCTCGGCACACACTTGGTTCCTGCTTTAGAGGCTCCATAAACATAAAGGAAGCACTCCTCGATCATGGCCTGCTGACTTGAGTTCTGCATGGCACGGAAGATCTCCGGCATCAAGGCCTCGGCTTCGAGCAGGGCCTCGACGGAAGATTCAAAGTCGCACAGTTCGATTATCTGTGAGTTATTGCGGGACGCTGAGAATACCATCATGAGCTTGAGGATGTGAAGGCTGCGTCGCGTGTTATAGTTGGCAAGCCGCGAGTGCTTCGGCGCGGTTTCGTCAGAGTTCTGGTGCCAAGCTTCCATCGCGGCGATTGCATCCGGGGCTACTTTGAATGGGCCAGAGATCTTGCTTATTGCCTTGAGATCAGAAATGAGCCCGTTACGTAGGCTATAATTGCTGCCCCAGGAATTAGCGAACAGTTGGACTTTTGGAACTGTGTCTGCATATACCATGATGATACGCGAAGTAAACCCCATACCATAGGCCGCGTCTGGAAAAATATCTCCAATAAACGCCGGCTGTGTACCCGATATAATAGAGATATGAGGGTTCGTAATTTCCAGCCGCTTCTTACGGCTTCGAAGCCTCTCGTCGAATATTGGTCCACAGTTATATAGATCATTGAGAATGGATAGGAACTGGAGATCGTGAGAGGGGCATAGAACACCGAACTCCGGTACCGCAATTGTAAGTGTGTGGTAATCGAGATATGTTTGTGTGACCTTGTCAACGATGTGCCTGTGCGCATACGAGGTTCCTTCTTCAACGACGCCTGAGAGCTCGTCTATCATTCCTTGCGGGGTCATGGACAGCGGGGAAAGATTCACCACTCCCGCGGTGGCCCATAGGTCTCGTAAGGGCATGATGACCTGATCCTTTCCGATTCCTGGTCTAGCAATAAGCAAGACAAATAGATTCGGGTATAGCTTACCTCCTGCGGTTTGTAACCAGCATCGACGCTCGAGTGTGGCGGATACTCCGAAAATTCCTCCCCACTTTTTAAAGAGGTCGTTGGCCGGTGCTCCCCTGAGGTACTCATGAAACGATGAACTCCAGCACGGAAGCTGCCTTGGTTCTAGTTCTTCTGTCGTGTCCGTCATATTTTATTAATCCATCTGGCGTTTCGAGAGGAGCCTTCTTGTCATGCTTGCGCCATGTCCACCCCACTGATGCTTCACAGGGGATGGTCATCACGCGCCCCTTGACCGGGACTGGGATAGTCATGATTGAAAGCGCCTCGGGGATTATTGAATTTTCCAGCCGCTCGTCGAATTGGAAAAGCACGGCGTCATGGACCTGAGCTAAGATCTCGATCCTAGTCCCCATGAGTTTCCAGAGACGCCAAAGCGCGAGGTTAAGAATGTCGCCTACAATGCTTTGGGGCTCGTATGCAATTGCGGCTCGAACCGTTGCGTCGTCATCGAGGCGGTCGAAAAAGCCGCGCCGACGACCTAGTGCTGTCGTGAGGAAGCCAGTGAGTTGGAGTGTGCGAGCGACGTTTATGTGCCAGATTGGGATGCGGTTGAAGGCTGAAAAGTATGCTTGTTGAAAGCGTTCGATGACTTGGGTTGGGACTTTGAGATGCTTTGCCATTGTTTGTGCTGTGCCGCGATAGTTGCTGCCGTGACCGCCGCGCTTGGACATATCGCGGTAGGAAAAGTGGCGGTAGAACTTTTGGTCTGCGACTTCGCGATCCTCTTTGAGGTTGTTGCCCCACTTGAGCATCTTCCACACCATGCGGCAGGTGATGGTGTGCAGGTCGCCAGAGTTACACGCCTCGATGTAGTTTACATCCTCGGAGATATATGCTACGGCACGGCTCTCGGCCTGCTCGAGGTCGATGTAGCAAAGCTTCTTTCCTGGATCGGCCACGATGATCTGTCTTACTTCGTCGGTCCAGTTCTGAAGATTGTCGCCGGAACCAAAGGCGTTAGAGCTTGACGACCATCGTCCTGTTTCTGTTCCAGCAACGTTATAGGAAGTTCGAATTCGTCCGTCCCTATCAATACCTTTATGCAGAACTGAAAGGAACTTAATCTGCTCCCGGAGGGAAAGTATACAGTTAATGATCGGGCGCGCATGGATGTAAGCACTGAGTTTCTCCAGAGCTTCGCGGTTCGTTGTTGGAACGGACTTACCCTTTTTTGGGTCGAACTTCTTTATTTCCGGCAGCCCCATTACTGAATAGAAAAAGTCTTTCAGTTGGGCTGGCGAATTGGGGTTGAGATCCTTCCCCCAAACCGATACTGCAAACTCAAAGAGGATGCTTTTAACCCGAGCGATTTTGCTCTCGGTCTCAATGATCAGGTCGTTGCGGACTTTGGGGTCTACCTTCAATCCGCGCAGCATCATCTCTAAGGCCGGAGCTTGCAACGCAAACTCGAAATTGTAAATCAATTCCGCCGGTTTGTCAAGAGTTAGCTTCTCGTTTATCTCGAAGGTAAGGCAGGTGTCAAGACAGTTGTAAATGTAAAGCTGCTCGGTCGAGTTCAAGGCCCCAACGTCGATGGTGGAGGAGACTATTTTTCGCATTCAAGTGCATCCTTGAGAAGATTGTTCGAGTGCTTGAGCATGCTATTGATGGAGTTTAGTTTCGCATTCTCCGTCGAAAGCTCGTCGATTATGGAGAGCAGGAATTGTACTGTATCACAAGACCAATCATCTATATCTGGGCTACGCTCTAGTGATCTGCGTATCTCCGCCAGCCGCTTCTCGGTTTCAGGGGTCATGGCTCAAGTCCTAATTTTTTGAGCACCACTTTGCTTGGGTTTACTTTCTCGCCAGTCATAAGCCTATGTAAATAAGCTGCGTCTATATTCAGTGCCCTTCCAGCTCGTCTCACTGACCCATAAACTCCGACTAGCTCCTTGACTCTAACCCGTATTATTCCGATCCTTAACATCTCTACTTTTTTGTGCAGATCCACCTTGGTCATTTCGCATCCAGACATCCCTTCCCCTCCCCCGCGCTGATGGCGGCGTCGATTGCTTCGTCAAAGTTAACCCCGCCGTAACGTCTTGCTGGCCTTGTTTGCTCGAATACATTCAATAACGATTCCTTGCTTATTGACTTTAGTTTATCGTACCTCTCCGCATCCCTCCGGCACTTCTCCAGACCCGCCTCGACCTCCTGTAGTCGTCGAAGGTGGGCGATGGTGGCAATACCGTATTCTATCGTCATCCGCCTGCGTTCATTGATGATTTCGTGGATATTAGAAATGCACTCCTCCACGCTGATCTCGTCTTGTTTCATCACCCCTCCCCGATCATCGCCTTGGCCCGCTGGATGGCGTGCTCTTCTATCAGGTAGATCAGCCCATGCGCTAGCATGACTCTATCAAACTCAATTTCCGTCCACTGGGTCTTTATACTTAGAACATGCCTGTCTCCAAGATACGGATAGTAGTACGACTGACCAAGGTTCAGTGGCGAGTATACCGGCTCCGGATACGTCACCGTCCGAGTAATCATCTTCGGTTTTTCGGTTTCGGATTTCTCGACCCACCCCTCACAACCCTTCGAGCATTTCATCGCTTTCTCCTCATTCGTCCCGTTTATCTTCAGTCCTGTATTTCCCGAGCAATTTCCATGCTCGTTCGTTGCAGTAAATACTTCCCAAGAACCCCAGGCCTTTTGGCAACTCTGGAAACAGTGCGTGCGACTTCAGCATTGTGTCATGGCGAAAGTTGCTGACTCTCAACCCCATTTTTCTCCAAAGCCACTGAATGTCGTAAAGAAAGTTCTGGCCGATTTTGGCTGCAGGGGAAAGCAACCATTTTCTGACGTAGTACCATGCTATGACTTCCTCAGCTTCGGTCGCCCAATAAGAGTTTCCTGGCTTCCGCCGATCTACAAAGGGGACGCAAAGCGAGAGGCTCTTATTGGGGGCGAACGCGACACAGTCTATTTGCCCCGATGGTGTCTCGATGTCAATGGAAAGCTCGGTGCAATTGGCAATGTGCTGCTCGTCGAAAAGTCTCAGATCATCGAGTGTCGGATCGATCCAGAGCTCCCGTTCAATGAACTCGATCGAACGGCTCTCACTCTCCCGCTTTGCCTTCATCAGGTCAAGGATCACAGTCGGGCGCAAGTTCCACTGACGAAGAACCGCAGCTGGGTGGAACGTTGGGAGAACCTTTGCATTGACTGAATCGGCCCAAGATAATGTACCACGAATCTCGGAGATCTTTATCGGCTTTTGTAATACAGCCCAGGTGGCTGTCGCACCGAGGGCTATGATGATGTTTGGGGAAAGGGAGATAAGCTCCTGGTGCAGCCGGGAAATCTCGGAAGCATATTGAGGGAGAAGATACTTCCCGGCAGCCTTTGGCGAACCAATGCCAACCCCCTTCGGGCCGAAGAGTGCGTCGATGTCGTTCTTGTCATTGGGGCGCAGGTTGAAGGCGTTGGTAATAAAGCACTCCGAGCGCCGAATACCTGCAGAGGAAAGAAGCTCGTTTAAGAGCTTACCACTCTTGCCAATAAACGGCTGCTTAGCAGCTTCTTCCTCTGCCCCATAGGCTTCGCCGACGAGTGCGATCTTCATGGCTTGGCCAGCTCCATTATCTTCCGCTGCTTTTGAATGGCTTCCTCGGCTTGAGAAGCATAGTCGGGATTGACCTCGAGGCCAAGAACGAGCTTCGCGCCCAGGGAATCGGCTGCGCGCAGGGCTGTTCCACTGCCGCACGTTGGGTCGAGGACGATGGAATTACTATCCACAAACATTCTCATGAAATGCCGCAGCATTGATTCTGACTTTTCAGAGACATGGATGATTTTTTGTACTGGGGCGGCGTATAGATTGGCGACTGGTTGCACGATCTGCCGGTCGCCAGTGGCAGCGAAGAAACAGGTCTCATACACACGGCGTGGGCCTCGAGTCGGATCGGGCAGGATTCCGGTGTTGTCGGACTTGAACCAGATGAGCGGAAACGGGTTGAAGAAGATCTCCCGCTCGGCAAAGAGCTCGATGGTTTCTTGGTAGAAGTTCATCGAGAACCAGAACATAATGTGCGAGGACGGAAGCATAAGCCTGTCCCAATTGTCAAGCAGGGTGGAAATGAGGGAAAAGTATAGCTCCGGGGTGTCGGCGTAGGTGTCAAGGCCGGAATTGTTTCCCTGCTCGCTTTTATCCATGTTGACTCCATATGGGAAGTCACAGTGGAGGAAGTTGAACCGGGGGCCGGAATAGGTCTTGAGCCACTTTGAAAATTCCTCGTTGAAAACGACTCGAGTTGTAGTCTCTTGCTTGATTGATGGATTCTCGATCTCGTCGATTGCGCCGATCTCAGAATCAATGGCGCGCTGGGTGCGACGGGAGAGCTTGCCGACAGCAGAGGAAAAGGACGATGACTTTTTGATGACTTCATCGCCGCCCTCGATGGCGCGGCCTACGGAGAGCCAACGGTAGAGCTTCCCGGTATCGACCGAGAGAAGCCGTGCAGTGTCTGCACCGATCCACTCGGGGTCTTGTGACTGCTTTAGCGCATGTAACTTGACAACCGCTTGGGCTTCCTCCTGCCATGGCAGATTGCATCGCTTGATGTTCTCTTCAAGCTCGAGCATTTCCAATTCGTGCTGCTGAACGTCCGCCGCAACTCGACAGGGGATCTTTGTCCAGTTTTCGTATTCGGGGAACTGGCAATTGTCGCCGCGTGAGTGGAGAAACATGAAGGCTTTCAGCCGACGCTCGCCCGCGATCAGGGCTCCGGTCTCGGAAATTACTATGTTGTGGATGAGGCCATTTTGGGCTATGGACAGGGCGAGTTCGCCGAGGTCATACGGGTCGATGCTCTTGCGCTGACGCTCGCCAATGGAAATCGAGCTCGTTGCTGCCATAATAGTTTCTGATCTTATCATATAGAATTATCCCCTAGAAAAAGGGGGGAGGGTGTTACCCCTCCCCAAATGGGACAGACATTTATGCTACTGCAATGGATGAGTCGTCGATGACGGCGAACGGCTCCTTCGACTTCTGCGAGATCTCGTGCTTGATCGTCGCCTTGAAGGCTTTGCCTTTGAGTTCCGGCAAGCACTCGCCGAACGTGCGGCCCTGGTGCGACACGCCGACCTTGTCCATGAAGTCCTTCAGACGGTACTTCGCATCGTCGGTCAGATAGAACGTCAGGCGCTGCGTCTTTTCCCGCCAGTTCTTGACCTGGGTAAGAAGGTTCGGGTCAACATCGTCCAGCGGGTTCATCGGCTTGCACAGGAACTCGACGAACGGCGTTTGCTTCAGTGACGAGACATCCAGCTTCGGATCTTCGGTCGAGATGGCAAAGATGTAGCTCCCTGTTGGAAGGGGTTTGGGCTTCTCCGCCTCATCGACCTTGGTTGAGAGCAGATCATTGAAATTAACACTCATTGAAAATTCTCCTCTTGTTTAGTGTGCACACTTGGTCAGCGACCATCTCACCTTCAGCGGCAGGTGACGCCGGAAGAAAAGAGGGTTACTTGCCCTCCGTTAAAAGCTTGAAGTATTGCTCGAGGCCCGTTTCGATCGGAAGCTCCGATGG
>OFRO01000188.1_pt1 | contig 24306 bp, 19 predicted proteins | sample 1543091 | NCBI WGS metagenome assembly OFRO01 (sample SAMN07774217, study PRJEB24372) | wastewater metagenome | isolation source: Exp Tend NO 10WW | collected 2016-02
TCCTCCGTGCGTGCATCTATCGAGGCTGCAAGGTCATCGGTTGCGAAATCGACACACAGCGTTTTCCTTCCCTTGTCAACCGCATGAAAGAAGTTTACAAAAACATGCTCGGAGGTAACGTGCAGTTCCAATAACCTCATGCTCCCCAACTACTTCCCCCTCAACCCTTCTTCCCACCGCTTAGCCATCATCGGTGAAGCACCTGGCCCACACGAGACAGCCCAGAACCGTCCGTTCTGCGGACCCTCCTCTGGACTTCTCCGTTCCGCCCTCGAACAGCACAACATCTCCATCTCTTCCTGTTTCCAAGGCTACATCTACAATAAAGTCCCACCGGGCGGTGACATTGAATCCCTCAACAAATCTGACGATGACTTCCAACGATCCCTCCAAATCCTCAAATCCGACCTCAACAAGTTTCAGCCTAACTGTGTCCTTCTTCTCGGAGCCACAGCGCTCTGGGCCGCCGAAGTCTTTCATAAAATTAACGTCTTCCGAGGCACAGTCTTTCAAGGCTTTTCTGGCCGACATAAATGTGTTGCAACATATTCTCCAGGCTACATTAGCAAAGTATGGGACGACTCTCCTCTATTCCTTTTCGACATCGGACGAGCAGTCTTCCAAGCAACTACCCCCAGCCTTGATCTTCCCGTTCGATCCCTCAATCCTTCCACCACCGCTGCCGAGTGCATCTCCAAACTCCGTGCAATCACTGCTGGCACGCTTGTCTCCGTCGACATCGAAGGAGGTGTCCCAAATCCAACCGAGACAACCCACAAAAACCTTGACGGTGTAACCTGTATCGGTATTTCCACCGACCCGTCCTCCGCCTTCACCATCAACCTCTCTGACTTCGATGACCCAACCAAGGGCATCGTCATGAAAGAGTTCAACCGGATGATGTCTAACCCCGACATCCCTAAGGTTCTTCAAAACTCCCTCTATGATTACGTTGTTCTCTCATGGCTCTGGCGCATCAACGCTAAGAATATCCAACATGATACGATGCTCTCGGGATGGGAAATATATCCTGAGTTACCCAAAGGGCTGGGAACCCAGGCTTCTATTTGGACTCTCGAACCATACTACAAGTTCGAGGGCAAATCTGGGTTTGAGGGAATCCAATTACAGCTTAAAGACAGCAGTGCCCATACCGACGCCAAAATCACCCATCGAACCTACTGTTGCAAAGACGCCGCGGTGACACTGGAGATCCACCAGAACCACATGGCCGCAATGACTGTTGACCAGCGTAAGCACTACGACTTTAACATGTCATTGATTCCCTCCCTCCAATACATGTCCCTTCGCGGGATTAACTACAACGTCAATGCCGCTAAGGAAAAACATTCCGAGATCAAAACCAAGATGCTTGAACTCCAAATGGCCTGCAACCAGCATGCCAACATGGAAATCAACCTCAACTCGCCCAAGCAAATGTGCGATCTGCTCTACAAGCGTCTTGGTTTCGAGCCGCAATATGCAGTGGAAGCTGGGCGGAAGACAAACCGCCTGACAGCCAATGCCGATGCTATGTTAAAACTTATCATCCGCCAAGGCGAGTCCGCTCACCCGTTCCTCAAGTGTGCTCTCGGTTGGAAGAAACTAGAGGGTGTCCGTAAGCAACTTGAAATCACAACTGACCACGATTCTCGTGTTCGATGTTCCTATAATCTTGTCGGCACAGAGACTGGTCGCTTGTCTTGTTCCGGTTCTGTCACTGGTTCCGGCACCAACCTGCAAACCATCACAGAAAAACTGCGCTATCTCTACACTGCAGATGAAGGTCAATACTTTTTCCAGTGCGACTTAGCCGGTGCTGACGGATGGACAGTCTCAGCCCGCGCAGCTATGCTAGGTGATCCGACAATGCTGGACGACTACCGTGCGGGGATGAAACCTGCAAAGATCATCGCCCTGATGTATATGCAGTTCCAAGGACAACTGAAGGACGTCACCAAGAACATCAACGATCTTCCACGAGATGAAATCAAACGTCTCACAAAAGTCACGCCAATTCCAGATTCACTTTATGCTGTCTGTAAAGCTGTTCAACACGGTTCATCCTACGACATGGGTCCGCGGACAATGGCAAACAATGTGCTTTTGCAGACGTTTAAAAAGTCCTCTGATCTCAACATTCTCTGGGTCCCTGAATCCGATTGTAAAAAGATCCAAGCGGTTTTCTTCAAACGATATCCAGGCGTGCGGGAATGGCAACGCTGGGTTCAACAGCAGCTCAACCGTGGCAAGACACTCTCTTGTGCTTCTGGCCACGTGCGGACATTCTTCGGACGCCCGAATAACGATCAAACCTTTAAAGCAGCCTATGCCCATGAGCCTCAAGCAAACACGACCTATGCAACCAACTTGGCTATGCACAAATTGTGGCATGATCCTGACAACCGCACAAGCTCTGGAAATCTTATCATTCAACCACTCCATTCCGTGCATGACGCGCTTTGCGGTCAATTCCCGATCGAGCGGGCTGAGTGGGCAGTTGAAAAAATTCGTTCGTATTTTAACAATACACTATCTATTGGCAACGAACGCCTTGTCATCCCATACGAAGGCGGCTACGGACCATCATGGTATCACACCAAAGAAGACACACGAGTAGGATCAATCTAATATGCACTACGTCCAATACATTCCCGGCACAATAGCCCACATCACCGAGCACCCAACTCGTCACGGGCATGAAGACGTCAACCGTCTTTCTTCTCGCGTTTGTGAATTTAACGATTGGCTTAAAAACAATGCTTCGCGCAGAGCAGCTGAAAAAGTCTCAACCTTTGTGCATTACTTTTTCCAATTCCAACTATGACCCTCACCCGACAACAAGCCTCCCGTTTACAGTTCAAACTCCTCGCTGACATCGACGCTGACGGCTATGCGGAAATTGACTACCGCTTCGTCAAACCTCTGTTCGGCAACGAGCAACTCCTAACCCAATGGGCTCGCCTATGGGAGCTTGAAGTTGAAATCTTCTCCCGTCCAGACGAGCTGCGCCATCGAGTTCCAATCAAGTGGGTCAGCTTCTCAAAAGCCAAGACAACAACAATCATTCTCTTCAACGACGAACAACTATGACAGCCTACACAATTCATGCTTACTCCACTGATAGCACAGAAGGAGTTGTTATCACTAAAGACGATCTAACTGAAGATCAAGTTATTGGGCTCTGGTGGGCACAGAATAAATCTAAAGGAGCCAATCCAATTCAAACTTGGGCTGATCTTAACAATCTTTTTGCAATCAAACGTGATCTAACAGAACTATGAAACCAATGTGCGCCTTCAAATGGCAAGACCACAAGAACAAACTCAAGTTCCCATACTTCATTCAGCCCAAGCTCAACGGCGTGCGAGGCCTTTATTACCAAGGTCAAATGCAATCCCGCGGACTCGGCGAGGAAGAAGGTAAGCTCTGGAACTACCCTGTCATCCAACACATCATTGACGACCTTCGCAAGATTGTCCCCGACAACTACCTTCTCGACGGTGAACTCTACCTCCACGGACTCTCCCTCCAGCAAATCAACTCAGCCGTTGCGGTCAAGCGTCTCGCTCCATCTGCCAAATCTCCCTCCATCCAATACCATGTCTTCGACGTCATCGACACCACCAGTCTTCATCTCCCTTTCATGGAGCGTGCCAGGATACTCGACACCCTGCGTGAAAAGCTGGTCATCCACCAAGCGGAAGCTATCAAAATTGTGCCAACCACTTTGGTTGATGGCCCAGGACTGGACAGCACTCTATACGCGAACTATCGGTCCCAAGGCTACGAAGGAATTATGTATCGTGATTCCAGTGCTCCTTACGGAATTGCGGAGGAGTGCGGCAACAAAGATAACCGCTGGAAGTATCTCCTCAAACGAAAAGGCTGGGAAGACGGAGAGTTTGAAATCATCGACTTTCAAAGAACCATCGGAGACAAAGGCTTTGAAGGATTTCAAATTACCTACAAATTACCCAACGGTAAAACAGGCTCCGTCGGCTCCGGTCTATCCCATGCCGAGCAAGACTATTACGCACAAAACAGTCCTGTCGGACAGCTCCTCAAGTTAAGATTCGAGATGTTGTCTGACACCGGCATCCCGCTCAAACCAACTATTGAAACTATTCTTGAATGAAATTTTTTAACCAAACAATTCTCCATAGCGAACACACCAATGGCAACTGCTGGGCAACCTGTTTAGCTTGCTTGCTCGACTTAGACAAGATTCCAGAATTAGATATTTTAAACCCTGCTTGGTGGAAACTAAGTGAACAAATAGCAAATGAAAAAAACTTTACTTTGTTTGAAGTTCCTTGGTATGGAGGAAGATTCCAATCTCGTTACTGCATAATTTCAGGCGATTCGCCTAGAGGTAGCTTTAAACACAGCGTAATAGGAAAATTACACGCTTCAGAAGAGAAAGCTTGGGTGGAATTTATTCATGATCCACATCCAGATAAATCTTTTATTACGTCTGTAGATTATATTACTTTAGCTCTTCCTCAATGAACTTCCTCCAAGCCTACAAAATCTACTCCTCCGGCAACGAAGCCCCTGACGCCTTCCACGACTGGGCCGCCTTCTCTGTTCTCTCTTCCTGCTGTGGCCCCAACCTCTGGAAGGACATGGGCATTATCGGCAACATCCAACCGAATCTCTACACTCTCTTTGTCGGTCCTCCCGGAATCAAAAAATCAACCGCCAAAGACATTGCTCGCCGCCTGCTCGGCAAGATCTCCACCAACAAACACCCCATCCCCTTCGCTCCAGACTCCTGCTCCAAAGAAGCCCTCATCAAACACATGAGCGAAGAGAAATCCCCATGTCAAATGGCCTTCGCCTGGGCAGACAAAATGCGACGTTACACAAAAATCTCCATCTTCTCAGACGAATTCGTCAACCTTGTCCAGGTCGGCGGTGATCCGCTCGCATGGATTCAGCTCCTCACAGAAATCTACAACCCACAACCTCAATTCTCCACAGCAACAATCTCGCGCGGCTCGGTCAACCTGCCTTACCCATACGTCACGTTGCTCGGTTGCATGACGCCGGAATTGACAAAAGCTCTGATTAACGACAACGCCCTTTCCGGTGGCTTCTCTCGGCGAACGATTTACATCTTTGCAAATCGAAACTCCAAGCCTGTTCCAGAGCCAATCATCACCGAAGAACAGCGTCAAGCTGAACAAATTCTCGTCGAACGTGGTCGCGCGATTCAAAGTCTCACCGGGCGGTTTGAGTTCACACCGGATGGTAAGCGGGCCTACAACGAATGGTATGCACAGAATTTCGAGGAAACAGAAAAAGCCTCAACAGCTGCACAACAAAACTTCCTGCAAAGTAAATCAATGCAGGTTATTAAAGTTGCGATGCTGGTGAGGCTATCTGGTTCTGACGTGTTGATTCTTACTGAGGAGGAAATCAATCTTGCTGTCGCGCTCATCACTGAGGCACAACAACACATTGACACGATCTTTGCCGGCGTTGGTCGTAATCCGCATGCGTCAACAATGAGCGGGATTCAACAGTTCATTCGTTACCATTGCGACAAACATCCACACTATGTCACGCGCAAGAAGATCTACGGTGCATTCCTCAACCATGCAAGTCAGAAAGATATCGACTCGCTAATTGAGCAAATGGCAACCGTGGGCCATGTGAAGTTAGTCACAGCGACGTTTACGAACGGGCAAAAACTTTCCGTCGTAACCGCGCCAGAGTTTGAAATGCACTTTCAGAAACCAAATCCATGATCAGAATCACAGCAACACTTATTCCTAGAGGTGACGAATCCAGAGCAAGAGAGCTTGGGCGAATAGAAATTGTTAATGACGCAACTTCAACCGATCCAAGCATTGGTAATTATACAGGTGTTTTACATGCAGAATATACCTCTCCGGCGGGCCGCACAGGTAAAGTCTTAAATTTCCGACGACAAAAACAAAGTGTCTGGACTCTTGTTGGAAAATTCTTAAAACAGTGGAATCATTTCTAAAACTCCCACGGATTAGTTCCCCACTGTAAATCCCTCATCATCGCGTTCTTCACCGGGCGGTCACTAACTGGCTGTCCGAGCGAAGAACGCGTTTTTTGTATCGCGAAAGCTCGAGCGCGCTCCATTGGATCTGGCATCACGACGCCCATCGACCGTGCGGTGTTTGAAACTTCCGGCGCGATTCTGTTAGCAATCCCTGCGCGAGGATCTTCCGGAGCGACCTTGTTAGCTTCGATTGTGGCGACTTTATTCGAGAGGTCTTGAATGTTCTTTTTCAACATCATTTGTTTCTGCTGTCCAGTCAACCCGCTCGGCACCATCTTCATCGCTTCGTCCAATAGCATCTTTCTCGCAACTCCTGGTTGTGACATCTTCTCACTGATGCGATTAGCCGCCACTTCCATCTCCCGGCGGGATTCAATCTCCCGCTTGTCTACGATGGTTTTAAACTCTTTTCTCTTAGTCATTTCACTCGGCCTGAAGCCCATCATCGACCAAGCCATTGACGCATCTGGATTGTCACGCTGGAAATCATCGCTCAATGCTTCCGCAAGACGCTTCACTCCACCTGGACCACCGACAGTGAGGGACTCTTCCAAACTCTTGCCCTGTGCCATCGCTCCGCCGAGACTCCACAGGGAATTCAACATTGCAACACTTGGACCAAGGAAACTCTTAGCACTCACACCGTCATAAGCATTCGTGCCGAGGAAGGAACTCAGCGCAAACCTCGAGTGCAAGTCAGCAGGAATCCCCAAGCCCTCTGCAAACGACGTTGCAAATCCGTGCGTCAACGCTCTTGTCAACGAAGGATCTTCCGTCACTTCATCAAGAGCTTCATACATTCTTCCCTTGATGTCTTCACCAAGAAGCTCTTCCATCAACGCGATTCCCGCTCCGACAAACGGCAGACCCATCAAACCAGCGGCGCCAAGTTGTGCAAGAATCATAGTCTTAAACGCTTTCCGTGCGTTGGCCTGCTCACCCTTGGTAAGCCCAGCGAACTCATCGCCATTGTAGCCGTGTTTGTAATAGGTTGCCAACTGAGCAAACCGTCCGCGCACGTAACTCGACAGCGAGAACACCAAGTGTCCAGCTCCACCAAGTTTGTTATACATTTCAGAGCGCTCAAGTCGACCGCCAGAGTTGTTCACCGTTAGGTCAAACAGCTCCGCGGTGTTCATAGCTTCAGACGGTGTCTGGCCTTTTGCTCTCGCTTGCCGATAAGCACTAACCAATGCAACCACACCGTTGTGCATAGGAAACTGAGAATAAAATCCCATCGCCGCATTTGCATACGTGTGCATTGGTTTTGACAACATCTCACCGATTGTCGGTTGCTTTTCACCAAGTGACAGCTTTTCCAACTTCTGATGTTCTTCGCCGACAAACTGTCTCACTTCGCTCATCGGAGCACGTTGCACGCGGTGGATTTTTTCTGTCAGCAACTCAGCAATCTCCACGTTGTCTTTCCCCGTGCCGTTCGCTTTTAGCCAGACTGCAGCGAGACCTTCATAAGTCTTGCCGTTGACATCCACTTTAATCGCGTCGTCACGTTTCACCGTGGACTTAATCCGCTCTTTCTGCACGTTGAGCATCTCTTTCTCAGCTTTTGCAAGCCGTGCCATAGCTCTCGGCAAGCTGTCTCCTTGAGAAACCAGCTCATGCACGTGCGCGGCCATCGGTTGAAACAACTCTGCAATGTGGCCTGGAAGATTCCAACCGATGTGCCAAGTGGCGTTGGCCTTGTTCAACTTCCGTGCCCATTCAGGATCAATAGTCTTGCTCTGTTCATACAAAGCCATAAACTGGTCTTTCTGCATTTGAAGATTGTTAAGCTCTGGATTCTGCATCCAGAAGCTAACCTCCGCCCCGAGAGCACGGTTATGCACCGCAGACATTGCCGCTGGGATGTAACGCATGAATTGTTCCAGAGCATCAAAGCGATCCAGATCGCCAGCGAACTTTCTCGCACCCATCGGGCGGTAGACTTCCTTGCCGTTGATTTCCCGCGTGACCATATCAACAGTGTTGAGCTGATCATAGAGTGAAGCCTTCACATTATCCGGTAGCATCAACGTCTCAATGTGTGACCTCATTGTATTCTCTTGCTGGCGAATAATCTCCAGCAAGTCATCGTTCATTTGATATTGCTCTTTGAACTTCTTGTCCGATCCGCGGATAACCTTACCATCCGCTTTCCAGCCTTTAGCTTCATACTCCTTCACAAGTTTATCCAGCTCGCCGGGAGTGTCTGCATCCAGCACATCGTCAGCCTGTCCAGGTTTACGGATGCGGCGTTTGAATTCCTTATAACGCCGAAGAGACATAAACGTCGGATGTGTGTCATAATACTCTTGAAGCTGTTTAAACTGCGCGGTCATAATCTGCGCGGTTTCCAGGGTCTTACCGCGATCAAGCTCATCTAACATCGCGAGCTTAGACTCCGCCAAGTCTGGGCGGTCAACAATCAAATCTTCAATCACTCCATCTGCAATCGCACGAGCCTTCTTAAAATCCGCAGACTTTTTGAAAGAATCTCTGTTCGCCAAGATTAACGATAACCTTGCGGCAAAACCTTCCTTTTCTTTGCCAACGATAATCTTCTGCGCGGTTTTATTCGCCATTTCCATACGGATCAAATAGCTCGTCAAAGCCTTCTGTGCTTCAGGAGTGAACTGTGCAATTTCCCCGCGAAGCTGTGGCGTCATCGCGTTCATATCCAACGACGCAGCATTCGTCACAGGATCAAATTGAACCAACCGGCGGTTCATCTGTGTCGCGTAACTCATCAAGCGATTGAAGGTCTTCCTCAAAGGCGGCGAGCTGTTAACCCGCTCCATGTCCTTCGCGTTGATCTTAATCTTATTCCCCGTGGAATATTCTCCCCAAAGAGCCTTTTCCACATTCATAATTGCATTCGACTTTGCGTTGTCAGAATTAAAAACTCGCAAAACAGGTTCAACAAACTCTTTATTCAACCGCGCGATCGTATGCAACGGACTGACCCAAGAGGCAAACTGGCCTTCGAACCATTTCTTCGGTTGTTCTTTAAACGCCGGCTTACCAGTCATCGCGGAAACATCTCCCTTTGCAAACTGCAAATCAGAAACCTTTTCGATCATATCCTCCGGTTGAATCCGCAAGAACGCTTCCGCCTCAGCAGCGTCCCACTCTGCTTGACGATAAGAGCGACGGATCGAGTCCATCAAAGACTGAACATTCTTCGCCTGTTGATATTGCGCCTTGTCTCCGCGCAGCTTAAACCACAGCTTAGCCGCTTTGGTCAAATTCTGCATAGACTTAACACCCCATTCGAAAAACTCTCGAATCGGTCTTGGCAACAAACTGAAAGCCATCTTAGGCTTACTCGGTTTCACCATCCCCACTGCATACATCCCCATCGCGTTTGCCAGCCATTCATTTGGCTCCATATTCTGAAGCACATCCTTCACACCTTCAGAATCTCTAATCTCCTTCGGCAAATGAAGATCCATCAACACATCCCTCACAACCTGCTTCGCTTGTGGGTCAGCGGTCATTACCCACTTTTCCGCAAGCTCTGCGAGGACTTGAGCTTCAGGGCCATAGATGCCGGACTTGGCTTTCTCGAGAGCGATGTGAGCATGTTCGTGAGCGAAGACAGAGCCTGCTCGCTGGGCGGAGTTGAGGCCGTCAAAGGCCTTGGAGTTGATAAAGATTTTCTTTGCCTCGTAAGATGCAGCACCGTAGACTTTGCCTGCGTTTTGGGCAAAGAGAGTTCCGACTCGTTCGGATGGGTTTGAGATGTCGTAGACGCGAGCGGTGGCGTTGGCCTTGGGAGTGCCGTCGGCGTTGCGGAAGACGGGGGAGCCTGGTTTTTTGTTCTCTATTGCGTCTATCTTTACAAGTAAAGCATCAACTCGAGCGTCTTGTTCATTAGACAACCCATGTTCTTCTTCAATTTGTCGTAGCACATCTAGTTCTCTACGAGCAGCGGAGAGCGCAAAACGTTCGTCACCTGTGAACACTTCAAGATTGGCATTTTTATGTGGACCAAAATCTTGAACTTCACTATCACCCACCAATCGCTTCATAATCGAAGGCATGGTGGTGTCGTAGGCTAGGCGCATTCCGCCTTCTTGTTCGACTTTTGTAGTAATGTCCTCTAACGTGGCTTTTCTGAGCACATAGCCATCACGCACATAAGAGTCTAACTTATCTGTAGAAGACTCTGCTTGCGATACAGCTCTACCGTTTCTGTCAATAGCAAAGTAGTCACCAACTTTTGCGTTTGTGATTACGGGGTGCGCCTCAGTATCATGCCGTTCAGTCATCATCGCAGTTTCACCATCACTCACTGCGACCTTGGAAATACCTTGTTTCTGAGCTTCCTTGATGACAGCTTTGAGGATGAGATATTGATGGATGGGGAGGAGTGCGTGTGGTGGAGCTTGCTGGTCAATAAACTTTTGTGCAACTTCCTTTGGCACATTAGTCCTCTTAGAAACACGCAGCAGTTCTAGCCACTTAGACGATACCTTTTTAGGTTGCCCTGTTTCTTTATACATCACTTGCACACCACCATCCGTTGCAGGCTCGATAGACCATCGGCTTCTCTCTTGACTCCACCTACTCTGTGCTTCCCCCACAAACATCACCTTCTCTCCCGTCACTGGATGTAGGACGATCTGAACCATTGCCCAGCCAAGGGTATTAGGAAGTTTTTCGTGGAGGTCGTCGGGGCGCCATAACTCTCCACCAGCTTTGCGACGAGCTTCAGCTTCCATCCATGATCCAGGCTTATCCGAGTCAACCCCAGTCATATCTGTTCTCACCGGCAACACCACATCCACCCGCACCACTGGAAACTTCTTCGTGTCGAACGGGGAGATTTGGTCGTAGTAGGAGGTTGCTTTAGGTAGCTCTTGGTCAGGGGCTTTGTAAAGTTCGTTTGCTTTATTTCTACGCGCCACTAAGGCACGAATATTCTCCGGTGTTTCTGCTTTTAGAATAGCCTGCGTTGTGCGACCCTGGGAGTCTTTTTCAAAACCAGAAACATATTTTTCCTGCCATTCATAGTCAAGAATATCCAGCTCACCATTAACTCTATCCAATTCAATTTTAGCCGGGCTTGCGTCACCGTCTTGCCCATACGTCACCACCTTCACCTGCTCGCCCACTTTTCCCAGGCCGTCCCACAGTTTCTGCAAATGCACCTTGTCATTAGCAAAAGCCTCAGGCACGAGTTGTTTATAAAACGCAACCTCATCCTTCTGCAAAGGCCCAAGGTCACCCCCATTAACCCGAAACTCCAACTCCGTCATCCAGCCGTCTTTAGTCCCAAGCGGTGGCTTTCCAGGACGCACAAGTTTACCATCCTTTACCTCGCGCATTCCAAAGTCAAAAGCACCCGCGGAGGCTCTGGCAAACTGCGCGTCACCCTTACCTTCTTTCAACCCTTTCAATTCCGCATAGACAACCTCAGGATTATTAAAAAACTTCGCCAGCGCGACAAGTTCCTCAGCGCTCCCTTGAGCTTCCTTCGGAGCAACTTTTTTCATCAACGCTTCTGAGAAAGGTTTAACCGTTTGGTAGTCACCGTCAGGAACAGGAATGAGGAAAGACTCTCCTTTTCCATTAGAAGCCAACCGCACACCTTTAGTGAAGCTATCCTCGAAACGAGCTTCTGCACCATAACCCATCTGCCCACGGTCATTCACAATAGACACAGCAATTTCACTTGGTTTCACACCAAGCATTTCGGCAAGATCTTTCTTTTGCTGTTGGCTAAGCTTCTTTAACTCAACTTCAACAAGCCGTTGAGCTTCACCTTCGTTTTTCTTAATCCTCGCGGTCGCAGTGAGTGCATTAATTTGTGCCTCAGTGTCTTGCTCATACCACGGCACAACAGGAGTTTCTTCATCAAGGTTGTTGAGAAATTCTTCTGGAGCAGTTTCAACTTTTGGCTGCGTGGCTTTAACTGGCGCCACAACAGGCTCAACAACCTGTCCAGCCTTCTTCGCAGCCTCCGCCCTCGCAACAAAGTCTCTTTGCTGTTTCTGAGCATTCAAATAAACCGTCGCAGCAGCAGCAACAGCTTGCTCCTGCTTGGTCAGTTCAACCTGCTGAACCTTCAACCGCTCATACGCAGCCTGTCGTGCAGTCACATCAGTCGAACGCTGAATCTCCATCTTGGTCTTATTCAGCTCATCCTCTGCTTCCAACCGCAGCCTTTCCGCCTCATCCTGCGCAATCTTAGCCTGCAATTCCTGATATGGCGTGCTGTCGATCACCAGCTTCCTCGCCTGTTCTTCCACCGGTTTCAATCCAGCTTCAACAACATCCTGAAGCTTCTGTCCTTCCTGTTCAGCAATCTTCGCTTTAACCTTAGCCTCTTTCAACTTAGGCACAGCACCGCGAGCAAGACTCACCGCCACAGCCATATCAGCCCTGCGGTCAAAGTCCAAATCCGTGCGCTTGCCAGAGTAGAAATCCATAAACTCCTGGAACAACTCCGGATTCAACGGTTCCAGATTAGCTTCCTTCCGTTGAATATCCCGGACCAGATCAATCCCTTCTGGGCTCAAGAACGAATCTTTCAAAGCCTTATGATAATCCCGTTGTTCAACCGGCGTCTGCACAAACTGATCAAGACCCATCTCCTCCACGGACCTTTGAAGCGCATCATAAAGATTCACCCCGTCAGCCAAGGAATTAACCGCACTTGTATACCGTGCCTTGACATTCTGAGCCTTTTGCTTATAAGCATCCACAATCACCTGAGCCTTAGGCGGAAGATTCTCCGCGTTCATCACAGCATCAAAGTTCACCAAGTCCTTACCAAAAGCTCCGCCCTGGGTAATCTTGAATGCCCCATTAGTAGCTTGGTTGAATAGTGGATCAGTGTCGAGAAATTCGTTCCACTTGGTTGCAAAGTTTTGCTTTTCAGCCTGAGCTTCTTCCGTGCGGAGGTATTGAGCTGTGCGAAGTTTTTCTGTGTTAAGCTCAATGTTGGCAATGTCAAGACCATATTGACGTTTCAATGATTCAATCTGTCTCGGGTCTTCAAGGTCTTTAAACATTGCAAGAGCCCTGTGCATACGCTCTTCACCCGGTGTGCGGTAGACATCTTGGGCCTTAGGCACATTGAATCGACTTGAAACAACTGTTGGTCTAAAAGCTCTTGGAATATCAGCCAATCCAAAGGCAAGGTTACCGACTAAAGAGTTAAATAAATAATCCTTAGTGAAAGTAGTTTCTGGGCCATAGCGTAAGGTGTCTAAGCCAAAAAATCCTGTATTAGCTGCCGCTTGACCCGCACCATATCCAAAAGCTTTGTCAGCTAGAGATTTAACAACAGTTCTATCCACTGTAGTTGCGCCAATTACTGGAGCAGAAAGTCCTTGTGAAGCTAATTGTGCCTTTTCAGCTGCATTTAGTGCAGCACCTACTTCAGTCGTTCCGCCTTGGATGCCTAAACGGTTTAGAAATTTAGACTTTTCAGCAGCTCTAAGCGCAGCCGCTGAACCCATTTGTGCTAGTTTTGTTCCTAAATACGGAACAGCACCACCGATAATAGCATCGAGCGGGCGACCAGTGTCCTCGAACGCACTCGCCGCGCTCAACACACTCGTGCCAGCCATTCCCAAAGCGGGCAACAGACTAGCTCCACCAGTCGGAGCGGCAAATGCTGCACCCAAGGCCATTGGAATGAAGTCTACCGCCATTCTCGGCAGCTTCTTTCCCACAGCCCGTGAGCTTGCTGGAGTGATTCCAAAGAGATCTCCAATACGTCCGATAGCCTCACTGGTGAATTCATCCACCGGGCCGCTCTCGATGAAGTTAGAAAGATCAGCCGAGCGGGAACGCAGTGAGTTGCTAAACCATCCGCTGTCAGCAATGTTCTTGTAACTAGGATCACCAGTTACTTGAAAGCCTCGCTGAGCAAACGTGGAAAGAGACTCATCTTGTTTGATGAGCCCCTTTTCCTGAGCGGAATTGTATTTGTTGTAAATCTCTTGGAAGGTTGGCATAGGAATTAACGGAATTGATTAGCGTAAGCGGGAAAAAGCTGCAAGATCTGATCTATAGACTGTCCAGGAAACAATTGTTGAAGATAATCATAATCATTTCCTGGGAAATAATTCGTCAAACCCATCCTAAACCGACTAGGGGCTTGAGGAGTTTCTTGTGCAACTCTAGCAGGAAATCCACGAGCGTCAAGAGCTTTAAAAGCAGAGAGTTGCTCCGGGCTCAAAGCTGGTAACTGAGATCCAGAGTTGGGTTCCATAAACACTCCAGCAGCTTTTTGACCAGGAAACAACGCGTCCCAACCGGTTTGTTGAACAGGCTGACGAGGTCCATATTCAATGCTAGGAGTCTTAACTTGTCCAGAAACTTTCTTTTGCACAGGCTGCATCATTTGCATCCCTTCCCCTTGCACATCCGGCAGCATATCTCCGCCCGGTGCTCCTTGTGGCGCAGGTGGGCCAACCATACCAGCCTGCGCGCCACCGGGCGGAGAAGATTGCGGTTTACCAGAAAAAAGCAAATCCATTGAGTCCGGCTTGGAAGCCTGCGCGGTGTTCCAGGCCTGAGCAACCGGCGAGGGCGTCATCCCTTTACTCTGTTGCACTGCGTTGCGATCCGCAAACCATTGATCCATTGGAACCATTTTACCCGTCGCATCATCGAACACTCGCTTAGATCCATCACCAACAGGTGCAGTCGTGCCGACAATCTGTCCCATCGAATTGGTAACGCCACGTGACCCATTAGGCGCAGTGACAACGTTGCCGTAAGGATTTCTCGCAGCTTCCTGTTCAGCCTTCTTTCGCGCAACGGCTGCAGCGCCCGCGGCGTCACGGGCTTGCCAGTTGTTCTGGGCTTGCAGGCCTGCAGAGGGCTTCAAGTGAGGGTTGTCAGCATAAAGTTTGTCCAAACCTTTCGGCGCGTTTGGATCAATGATGTTTCCACTCGTGTCTTTGTGAACACGCGTGCGGGTTTGCTGGATGCCTTTGAACAATTCTGTAATGTCAGAATTATCAGATTGCCCGCCCATGCGGTTTTTAAACTGTCCACGGGTTTCATTGCGCCGACGAACACCGCCAGCTGGACGCTTAGGCTGAGCAGCTTTTTGAGCAAACTGTTGACCAGTTTTAATGATGTCAGAAAAATTCATAATTTAGTATCCAATCTGTTGTGTTGTTGCATCTGGCTGTGGCATAGAAGGAAGCTGGAAACCTTGCTGCTGGGCAACAAAGCGTTTCACAGCTTCAAGCAAAGCATCACGATAATTCGCTTGCGGTGTGCCCGGTTCTGCAAAGTCCAAACCTTGCGTGGAGATCGGTGCAGCTTGCAAGAACAGATTCTGTTCCTGTAACTTATTCCCTCTTTGCGCTTCTTCAAGCATTTTTTGCTGATGAATTGCAGCAAGGCGGGCTTGGGATTCTTTAAATCCAAAGTCACGTTCATTCTGCGTTGCGGCAAGGGCAGCCTCTAACATCGCCCGCTGCTCTGCGGCTTGTCGAGCTTGCTGTTGAGCTTCAAACTGTTGCTGATTAAACTGCTGTTCTTGTCCCATCCGCTCCCGTTGAAGGCCAAGCTGAGCTTCTTGTCCAGAGCGTTCAAGCCCAAGCTGTTGGGACATTAAATCCAAACGCTGTTGACCTAAATTTTGATCAGCTTGTTGCCCACGCCGTTGTGTAATAAATTGCAAAAGCTGCATCGCTTGAGCAATAGGATCTTGTTTTTGCATAAATTTAAATTGTTAACCATTCACGAGACTGCCATACTGGCCAAGTCTCTGTTGCATTTGTTGCTGAGTTTCATTGCGTTTGCGCACACCACCCGCGCGGCGGACAGAATTAACCGTCGAAGAACTCTGTCCAAATGGAGACTGTTGCAATTTTTGAAATGCTGATTGACCCTGTTGAAGCTGTTGATAACCAGACAAGCCTTGATTAGTTGGATCCATTTGATCTACTTGATCATCCTGAGCATTGAACAACATATTCATATCGTTGTTTTGAGGCTGCATTTGATTTTGCTGTTGGTTCCCTGGAAAAAGCATATCCATGCCATTTGCATCAGTTTGCTGGTTTCCACCATAGAGCCTTTGCTGCATTTGATCCTGAGTTTCGTCTCTTCGACGAACTCCGCCAACGCGGCGAGTTTTTGCAGGCTCAGGAAGACCTTGTTGCAAGCGCTGATACGCGGAAGGTCCTTGTTGAAGTTGTTGATAAGATGATAGCATCATAGGTCTGCAATGAAATTACTGTTCAAATCTGAATCACTCTCACTGTCAATCAATTTCTGAAGTGCCATCTTAGCTTCCTTCTCAGGCGGAGCAAGATTACCCTCAGAATTGCCGGCAAAGAACATCGGCAGGCGGTTGGCTTCCACAATAGACTGCCAAATGAGAAATTCTTCCGCATTCTCCGTCCACCAGTCTGTGGTCGTCCCGGTCGTCCAAGCGGGCCACCAGTAGAAGCCGTCCACAACAATCACCTTCGTCTCCGTAGTGTTGGGATAATAATAAAAACTATTTCCTTCTGTAACAATGTAGTTCTGCCCCAAAAGAGGATCGCGAGCAAGCGGAGACTCAGCGTCAGAGAGATACCGCTCTGTCGTCCACAGTGGAGCTTCCATATAGTCCTCGCGAGCGAACAACGAGGCGACTTGTTCTTGAGTCAATTTTCTAAGCACACGGTCAACTCCACCAAAAGCTCCCGCCCCTGTCCCGCCGCTGACACGTTCATACCACGTTTTAATCTTCCGCGCGGTTCCAGTTCCACTAAACCAAGTGGGACTGCGCCAATCAATAGCCGTCCCGGAGTAAGTGAAATGCCCTCGTTTGCGACAAATGGAAAAATCATAAGACCTCTCTGCTGTCTTGCGAGCATTGTTCAACGCGAGCAAAAGCAAATCAATCTCCGAAGCACCGGAACCTTTTACAAAGTCCGCAGTCGGTTTATGCAGATAACCTGCAATCACTTCTTTAATTTGTCCAATAGTTGGCATAACGAGGGCATTTCAATTTAATAATTACTTAGCGTGACCGCGCACACCAAGACCACCGAAGGCTCCGTGCTTAACCGTCGAGCGGTCATAATTCGGAGTTCCAGTTGTGCGCTTTGCACTTTCACGAGCACCGGGCTCGAGCATAGAGGTAGCGCTGACATCTTTGGCAGCACCAGGCTTGCCGTCGTAAGACATAGAAGGAATTTTCATTTTCGTTGAATTTCTGTTAAGTTAAAAGTGCCCGTGATTAAAGGCTCACGGGCGGAAGCCTTAATTGGTTAATAACCCCAAACAAGAACTCGGAAAGTTCCAGTCACGTCAGCCGGATCGTCTCGATTAGCATCAGTGGATTGTGCAGGATTATAGAAAAACAGCTTAGAACCATCGTAGCTTGGAGCCGTTGGAAGCGCCAGAGCATCGTCAGATTTCTGAGCCATTGCTGAGCCGAGGATAACCCCGAAGCCCAGTGTCGACGCATCAATCGTGTTAGTCGCACCACCCTGAGATGAAAGCACAAGCGTCAATTGCTTGTTCTTAATCATCAACGGAGTAGCAACGGTTTGCCAACCACGAGTGACCGTCACATTATCAGCAGTAAGAGCAGCCATAAGAGTTAAGCGGTAACACCAGTCACACCTTCGAGGTAGAGGTGATTTTCAGGAGCCTTGACAACCAGACCGCCTTCACCGAGGAATTCGTCCTTGCGGCCGTCTTCATCATTATTCTGGCGGTTCTTCAACAGCGTGACCTCAGAATCCTGAAGGTCATTCCATCCAAGGCAGCCAACGTCGAGAATGAACCCGCTCGAGCGAAGAGCAGAACGCTGGAACAACGGATGAGACTTCAAGTAAAGAGTTCCCCAAGGGCTCTCCCACATATTGATCGTCATGCCGTAGGATTCTTCCTTCGTCTTGAGCGTCGTCGTTTTGATCGACTTCATCTCGAAGTAAGTCTGGAAGACACTGTAAAGTGTCGAGCCGCAAAGCAGGAGCTTCTCAAAGCTAGAGTCAGCGGTGTCTTCAAAGGCACGACGGATCAGCCCTTCAAGCTGCGCCATCGTCACAGTGCCATTCACTTGGCACACGCGCTTAGCTTCCTCGGTAGCCCAGGATGACGAAGTAATTGCCGAGCCGCCTGGACGATAAGTGAAGGTACCGCCGTTGGCTTTCTCGTATTCCTTGAGGAACCAGAGAACACCGCCCATGAAGCGCTGCGGGACGGACTTGCCGTTTTGGTTTGTCACAGTGCGAACAGCACGCTCACCAAAGAGAGTGGCCATTTCCATGGACTCCGTGAGGCGAAGCGAGGCTTGCTTGACAGCACTGGTGTAGACACCGGTTTTGTCGAAGCGCTGGCCGGCTTTGAGGGCGTTACGTGAGAACGGACCAACGGTTTCACGGAAGATCTGAGTGTAGTTTTCGACTTCAATTGGGAAGTCGAAGCCACCTTCACGGGAACGGTCACCTTCAGCGGCGGCCTTACCGATTACCATAAGAGTAATGGCGTTAGCGTCAGTGTCGTTAGAGACAGAGGCAACGGTTTCGTTCGAGGTGATGAGCAGGTAATTGCTCGTCGTGTCGATCGCGGTGACGGAACCTTTGAGGTCCAGATAAGCCGAAGCAGCAGCATTAGGAACGCGTTTGATCCAAACGACGTCGTCAACGCGGAACTTGCTAGCGTCCGTAACGAACACGCCATAAGTCGTGCCTGCGGTGAACGAGAAACCAGCAGCGGCTTCAGAGACGGTGACGGCACTGTTTGTGAACGGGCCAGCACCACCGGCGCCGAGAGAACCAGAGGTCGCCGTGGTTGATTCAGCATGCTGATGACGCTGCTCGAACCAGGAGAACTTAGGTTTATCAGTTTCCTCGCTCTCCATGAGAGACAGCAAGTAAGTCAGGACAGCTTTGCCCTGAGGGTATTTCCAAAAGATGGAACGGATAGCCTTTTCGGAATACGTAGATTCCAACGAGGCGGAAGACATTAAGCCAAGCATTGTATTTGTGTGTGTTTATTGTTAACCGAGATAGTCCAAGAATGAAGCTGCACCAGTTTTGCCACCGACAGGAGCGCTACCTCCACCACCTCCGCGGCGCTGACCAAAACTGCCCGCCTGTCGTTGCGGATTTTGAGCCGACCTCAAGCGGAAGTTCGAATCAATTGTGCGGATCATCTGCTCTGCAACGAGAGCAACTTGTTTCTGTGCCGCACTCTTTGAATTATTCGGAGGAACATAGCCAGACGAGGCCAGTTGCTCCAGGGCTTGTCGAACAACCTTGCTTTTCCCTTGCAACGCGGGATAGCGAGTTTCGATATGTTTGACAAAGGTCTTAGTCTGCTGCTCACGAACAAAGTTCTGCTGTGCTGCAATCTGCTGCTGGAGCGGATTGAGAGCGTTCTCAAAAAGCAGCTGAGCGGACGTCGTTGCAAACTTGGCAGAACCATCGACTAGTTCTTGAAATTTAGCAACAAGGGCTTCCGGGTCAGCATCAGGATCACGGAGAAGCTTAACAAACTCCGAGTTTACTTTATACCGATTCAGCTTTGCGTCAATCTCGTCTTGTGAGAGTTGCGGAGTTTGCTGTCGTGGCACGTTAGCCATTGCGGCTCGCGTTGCCAGATCAACAATCTGTTGCTGAGTCAGTCCGCCCGCTGGGAGCGTATTGTCATTTTCGTCTTCGTTCTCGTTGAGAGAATCGTCTTCGTTTTCGAGCCCTTCTTGGAGCTCTTCTTCAGGAAGATCTTCTTGAAAGTCTTCCTCATCGTCAAGGTTATTAGGCATGTTGTTCGTTTAGTTTTTGGTTGAGATCAGCCTCCGTTTCAGAGAGCAGATCGAGAAATCTTTTAGTCTCGGCAAGGCCGCCGATCAGTCGCTCTCGCACGACAAATTGTCCAAGATCAGAAGGACAGCTCTTCAACACCGTTGCCATACCAGCGTCATAGGCTGTTTGGCTCTCGGTGAGAAAGGCTTGAAAAAGATCATTGTTGCGGAGCTGCTCCAGGCATAGGAGCAGATGGTTGAGTTCCTGGCGGGAGAGCTGAGGGGAGTCCATTAGGAGCTATTGGTTGAGGTGGAAGTTCAAAGCGATCAAGATGTTTCAGCCCACGAAGAGCCTGAACTTCCTTAATCATCGCGACAAGGTCAAGGCGGGAAGACGCCAGCACCTCAGGATTGGAAGCAAGAATGCCGATGAGCTCCTGGAGTGATTGAGCCATGTAGTTCTTCTCACTGGAGAGCGTGCCATCAAACGAGAAATAATCCTCATTGCCAAGAAGCTCGACAGAGTTCTCCGGGTGAAAGTAACCCCAGAACTCATCTGCGTTCATCCCAACAATCTTCTCAAACGTCTCAAAGGACAAATCTTGCCGAGTGTTGAGCAACATCTTCCTCCCTTGTGAGGCAAGACCGTCGACCCATACAGTCGCAGCGATCAGCTTCATTCGCGAAGCCGCTCCAGCATTAGCTGCACGGTTCTCAGTAGCAGATCGCCGACCGGAGGCAACTTGTCCCATGGAGTTTTCATTAACTCCAGAAACAATCTGCATCATCCGCATCAACGATTCAACGTCCTGCATGTGAGTAACCGTTGGGTCGACGGTCTTTAATTGCTGGATAAACGCACCAACTCCTTGGTTGTAAGGAGCATTCTTCTTCAATCGAATATACTTTTGTCCAGCAACAAGATCAGAAGTCTCGATGAAAGAGGGATCAATAACAAAACGTCCCTCAACATTCTGTCGCACAGCTGCAACACGAGAATTGAGGAGCCAAGTGATGACGCTCTGGATCGGATCAATCAACGAAGACAGAGAATCCGTGAGCTCAACGTGCTGATCGGGCGAGAGAGTGAGCAAATCATAGGTGAATTCATTATGCGGTGCATTCAACGGGCGGGCAGAAAGAATCCGTCGATCGTTCGCAATAACAAAAACCCAGATCTCATCCTCTTCCGATTCCGAAAGCTCATAATCCTTCGGCACAATTTTAGCCTGCACAGTGAGAATGCAGACCATATAGTCGTCATTCTTCAAACCCTTACGCTGCATTTGCGGATCGATGTCCTTCAAACGAGTGCCACCCTGCCGATGCTTCCAAGACCGAGCGTCAAACGGTGTGATGAACTCCGTGCCGAAAATCTCTCCGTTGCGCTCCATTGAGCGAAGTTCCTGAAAGTGAAACTGCGTTTCATCCGCGGCAAAGCGGCCACGCTTCCAATTATTAAGCGTCTGCCGCGTGTCATAGAAGAAATAATACGGCGACACCACTTCAACATCGTTGCCTTCGTAAACAACAACCTCAGAAGGTTGCGGCTCAGCCTCTTCCATCGGCATCATTAACCCGGACATGAGATCAAACGGAAGCTCCACATTAGCGGGCTCACCTTTAACCTCCTTGGACTCATACCTCCAGCTAGTCTTCATCACTCCAAGGTTAAACCTTGCCATATCAAGCAGGGCCTGCACCAATTTAGAGTGATAATTGGTATTGCGAACTTCCCGATCAATAACAGCTTGGCAAGCGGTTAGGGCTTGGTTGTAGTCTTCAGGGCCGGTGGGGACGAGTTCGAAGATAGATTCCTTCTGCGTGAAGGCAAGAAACAAGAACGTGACAAGAGTGTTGACCTGAGCGTAAGAGAGCGGGACGATCATCTTTTCCGGCTCGTTCTTATGGCGAGCCCGGATATCGGATGCGTCTGGGTGGACAACCGAGCGGTAAATGTCCAAAGCACGATCCCAGGTTTCATAGTTTGTTGCCATGACTCCGCGGGAACGGTTCACATTGCGGACTAGAAACGTGCAGAGTTCATCCAGTTTGTGGTCTGGAATCTCGGCTTTAAGGCGCTCTGTTAGGTCAGGGAGTTTCATGCAGCAATGTTTGAAAGTGAAGAGCTAAGCGGGGAGAGGTCCATGAAGGAATCTTGAAACTGGAAGTTTTCCATCTTCAACTCTTCGCGCTTGAGATCGACCCAATCGAGTCCGACAACGCACGCGCGGTAGAAACATTCCATCATGTGGTCATCTTTGTCAACGGGTTTTTCTTTATCTTTGTCCCAACAGTAGGAGTAGAATTCTTCAATCGTCTCTGAGCAAGAAGAACAAAAGAACAGATTCTCCGGGCGAATAAGCTCCTGCTTGGCTTTCTGGATACCGGTGGAAAGTTCCTTCGGCGCTGGCAGGACGTTAAGACCGTTTTCAATAAACTCATCCGCGTAGCACTTCCCGTTCACCGGATTAGGAATAAACGCGATTGGGTCAACACAGATTTGCCAAGGTGTGCGGCCCTTCAAGATCCTATGAATCATCGAGCAAAGATCTTTGATGTAAACCGCGGAGAAGATTTCTGCATAACAGAAGCTCTGTCCCGTCGGCGCAGTAGCCCAGAACTGAACAGCGTGCGGAGTTCTTGGATGCGGATCGATGAAAACGCGAATTGTGTAATTGTCCGGCGGTTCGTCAAAGTCTTTCCAGCCGAACGGAAGTTTTGTGTAAACGTGTTTCTCTTGATCAAACTCAGGATAAACAAGTCCTTGCGAGTTCTTCGGCAACCCGTAAATTCGACTAGCCCGCTCGGCGGGAGACAGTGTCTTCGAGTAAAGATCCACCTCAGATGCATCCAACGTCGGATTGTCGTAACTCGACCCCGTCATGATCCAGCACTCGGGCTTAGTCTCCCAAGAGAATCCATTGTCAAACGAGCTCTTCATCATCTTCGGTGGAAGAAAGAACTTGTTGATCCATTGTTCGGAAATCGGTGTGCACGTGAACCAAGAAGAACCCTTCGTGTCCATCAAACCGCGCGAGTAAGCCTTCCACATTGCTTCTGGGATCGGCTCATCAACATGAATCCAGTCCCACTGTGAACTTTCACCGCCCAGCGGATTAGCCATAAAGCTCCGCACCGTGTCGAGTTCAATCGTGGAAATCGTCCCCCACACATTCTTCACCTTAATAATTGACACCTCACCGGCTTGATTCTTAATACAAGCCTCAATGCGGTCCTTCGGCAACATCGCCATAAGTTTCCCAGTTTCCGGCGAGGTGAAGATTTCCCGCGCCTTGTCCCAGTCAGCGACGAGAATCACACCTTTTGTCGCACGCCTTGGTATTCCCAAATGACGCATAGGATCATCTTTGTCCAGCCATAGGCGAGCCCCGAGTGCGAAAGAACAGTCCTCCGCTGAGCCACAGGTGGATTTACCAAAGCGATTTCCAGTGCGCAGGTAGCGATGCTTGTGGTGAGCGGCAGCGTGGAAGAGCTTTTGTTTAGGCGACGGGGAATAGGCATAGATTCCGTAGGACTTTTTGAGTTCACGGAGTCTACGGAGTTTTTCGAGGCGTTCTGTTTCTTCTGGGTTGGGCAGCATAAAAGGAGTTACGCGATGGAGGAGAGGAAGACGTGGTGCTGCGGATTGGCAGCGATGTGGCTGAGGAGGCCGGAAGTGTGGACGAAGGGGCGGAGGCCGTGGAGTTCACCGTTGTGGCGTTTCAACGGGGTTGCCGCGAGGGTGTCAGATGTGCGAACGTCACCGGCAGTCATGGCGTAGAGGCCTGAGGCAAATGTGCCAGTGGTGGGAACGATTGCAACGCCTTCACCGTAGGTATCGTGCGAGAGTTGTTCATCGTAAGTCATTTCACGAGTGAAGCTAGTTGAAACAGGACCGGTATCAGTTAAGGTCCCAGGGATGCCGTTGGCGGTGTTGCTGGAATGGAGGTTGCGCCACATGCCCATTGCATAGGCGAGCTCGATCACACAGGCAGGATGGTAACCGTAAGCGTAGCCGGTTTGTCCGGTGGCGGTCTTGGTTGCGTCGGCATTAGCGGCAGAGGTTGTCCAGACTCCGGTTGCGCGGTTGAATTCAGACCTCCAGAGTTCAATCTGAGTCGACGAGAGGATTGAATGGATGAAACAACCAAGTGGCATTCCAGGAATTGCAACTGGCATACCGGGGAAGAGGTTTGCTGTTGATTCAACGGTGACTAGATTTTTATTGCTCGAGGCATTTGTCTCGACTCCAGAAAGTGCAACTGGTGTCAGCACAGAAGGAATAGAGCAAAGCTCACGTCCGTTGCTGTCTTTGAGTTTGTAAGTGGCAGTGGGCATAGTTAGATTTCAGTAAATGGTGGAAGTGGTGGCGGGAGAACGAATTCGCGGCGATAGTAGAAACCGCCATCCCGCTCGGTGACGTTGAGGAAGCGGTAATGACCCTCCCAAGTGGTCATAATCGTCGCAGGAAACTTTGCACCAAGGTTCCAGATCTCTTGTGCATTAGCAGTGCCGAAGCCCTCAACGCGGGAGATTTCAA
>OFRO01000190.1_pt1 | contig 24292 bp, 23 predicted proteins | sample 1543091 | NCBI WGS metagenome assembly OFRO01 (sample SAMN07774217, study PRJEB24372) | wastewater metagenome | isolation source: Exp Tend NO 10WW | collected 2016-02
TTCCGATCTAAAACCAACCCCTGACCAAGTGCGTTCCTGCCACTTGGTCGTGGTAATAGGGGTTGGTTGCGCTATGCCCGTTCCCGTCTACGGAATTGTTGCTAACGAACCCCTCTGCCATGATGTAAGAGACTTCGCAGTCGTGAGCGTCAGCCGTGTTGGCGAATCCTTTGTGCAGCCCGATGATGGAGCTGCATGACGCATACTTTTGCACATACTGGTCGTTGCTCTCTCCGGTGAAGTTGAAGAAGTCTTGTCCTCCCTGAGCCTCTTCAGAACTCTCGTAAAGGATCGTGCATGGCCTGGACGGCGAGTAGAACTCGGAGTGCCTCTTACCTCCGTCCACCCACACCTGCACGTTTCCGCCGCTGCCGCGATGGATGTCGAGCATCTGCCCCCTGACGGTGGGCTGGTTCACGCGCAACCTGAACCGCTGCCCCCCAGGCGTGTTGAGCACCGTAGGGCCTGACGGATGGCGACGGAATGTGGTCCCGGGCTGGCATTCGACAGAACACCAGTAGTGGTCCAGGGTGTATCCGGTGCCGGAGTGAGGCCCGATCCAGTAGAGGTTCCCTGAGGCGACGATCCGGCGGCCGGAGCAGTTTCCCGAGAGAGCGGGGCCGAGGGTGGCGAAAGGGCCAACCGATCCGCCGAGGTAGGTGGGCGAGGTCCCGTCCCAGCCGTCGTTGCCGCCGGAGGAGACGTAGTAGACCGCGCTGTTCGGCCGTCTATCGATGCCGTCGGCGTCGTTGTAGAGCACGACCGACCCAACCATCGGCGTGGCCGTCCCGAGCTTGCTGTAGACCACCGCGGTTACTTCGGTCCGGCCGTAGGCGACCGTGATGCCCCCTGCAGAGGGGCTGCAGCCCAGGGTGATGCCATACAGGCCCAGGGGCACCATGCCGCTCGAGACGCCGGGATGCGGCGCGTCAAAGCTGCTGTAGTTCGGCTTCCTGGTGGCCTCGGCCGAGACCGTGTAGACGGTGGCCGGGCCGAAGTTCTGGCTGACCGAGAACTCGACGCGGTCGATGCCGCCTTCGCCGCCCGAGCCCACCGGCTTCATGCCGGTGCCAGCCTCGATGTCTACCGACAGCGTGTCGGTCGGCGAGGTTCGCCGGACTCCGCTGCGAGTCCGCCAGACTGCGGAGGCCAGGGCCAAGCGAGGATCAGTCCTCGGTGCAGACCAGGTTGCCCTGAGGAATCGTCAGGGCATCGCCAATGCCGATCGTCTTCGAGGGCACGAGGGCTCCCCACCGCAGCAGGTTGCCTGAGGACGCCGCGTCGAAGATCCCGAAGTGGGTGACCGTGTTCCAGGCCCCTGGTGTGGCGGTTGGGAAGGTGATGGCTACCGAGTTGCTGGTGGACCCGCCCGAAGCCACAGCGAACGTGGCGGCCATGCGGGTGTAGCCGTTGCTCCCGATCACCACCTCCGTGCCTCCGCCGGCTTCGCTCGGAGCCGCCGTGAACAGCCCTACATACACCGTGGTAGGTGAAGTATATGCGACGTTCCTGAGGACATGGTCCAGGATCTTGTTTTCCAGGTAGTCAGACTTGCTCATCAGAATACATCCAGGACTGTGTCGCCTGGGGCAATGGTGTTGTCGGGTTGGACCAGCGAGAGCTCGGCGCCCCCGGTGGCAGAAAGGACGCTGGTCTTCAGGGTCTCCAGGGCGGAGTCGATCTCGACCTGCAGGCGCTTCAGCTCGTCGCGAGTCTGCAGCACGCTGCCTTGGCGGAAGGCCGCTTCGTCGTTCCATGTCTGCATCACGGACGATCCGTCCATGAACAAGGTAGGCATCGTGCGCAGCAGCTGAGACCTCACCCACTTCACTTCCGTGTTCGCGGCTAGCACACGAAGGACGTCTTGGCTCGTGGTCGGGTTCGTGGTGTAGGGTATGGCCTTCAGGGCGGCCACCTTCTCCGGGCCCAGGATTCGGAAGAAGCCCACCTTCGCGGCTTCGACAGCCGTGTCGATCAGAGCCGAACCGTCATTGCCTTCCGGCACCTGGCTGAGCCGCAGGGCCGCCCGTAGCGAGGCTCCCGACGGAACGAACAGCGGGTGGATCTTGTACTGAGTGGAGGCCGTGGCGGTGATGGCCTGGATGGCCTGGGTCACCCAGAGGCTCGTGTTCGCGGAGTCCAGATGGATGTTGTCGAACGATTCGAACTGGTCGAAGTCGACCACGGTCACTGTCGGATCAGACTGAGCCAGTGATGTCAGGGAAGTCCGCACGGCGGCCATCCCCTCTTCTGTGGTGTCGAACTGCCCGAGAAGAGAGTTGCGCGGAATGGACACCGAGAACTTCAACAGGCTCGTGTCGACAAAGTCTTTTTCCAGCGTCTCTTTGATGACCGCGATGATCTCGGCAACCGCTCTGCCGGTTCTCTCCGGGTAGATGTTCTGGATGATGTCGTTCGACCCAAGAGAAAGCACCACCAGCCTGGCTCGGGGCTTCTTGCCGCCCATCCGGATTGCGGAGACAGCCGACCGCATCCACCCTCGGATGAACAGGTCCGTCAACTGCCCTCGCGTTGAAGGGTCCCAATGCACGATCTGTCGATCGAGGTGAGGTGGCAGGAAGGAAGTGCTGGAGGGCCGGGTGGTGGCGGTGCTCAGGGTCCCTGGGATGGCGCCCTTGACGATCGTGAAGCTCCCCAGAATTGGCCGAAGCTGATCAGCCAGGTAGGGCTCAGGGCCATGGAAGGGGAATAGGTAGGGCAGGATCGAGGTGTTGTTGTTCTGCCCTACGTGCAGGGTCTGAAGAGCACCTGCGGTAGCCGGTCCGGGATTGATAGGGTTGTTGTTTGACGCCAGATACCCATTCCAGATACGCACGCCTACGATCGGCTGAGTCAGGTAGGCCGGCAGTTGCGCGTTGGCCCCGGTCCCCTCGGCGATCGAGTCGCCGAACACCATCACCATGTCCTCGACAGGCAGCAAGCTCTCGTCAGGAGCCTCCGGAGGGTAGAAGAGGGCAGCGGCCCTCTCTGCGACAGCGAGGATGCTGTTGGCGCTGAAGCCCTTCTGATCGGTGGTCTGACCGTGCGTTCGCAGCACCTGAATGTTGTCGTTAAGCTGCTCGAGCATCTCCGTCTTCATGCGGATCGAGTGCAGAATCCCTTCTTCGAAGTCGAGGCCGATGTAGGGCGCGTCCCAGTTGTAGTGGGGAGCAACGAGCACGACCGGGATCTGCCCAGAGCCGGAAAGAGATCCGCTGGATCAGTGGGGGATGGACTGGGTCTTGACCCGGACCGATTCGATCAGGTTGAGGTAGACGTCGAAGAACTCTCGGGCCAGCGACGTCTGCTTCCAGTCGTCCGTCATGATCGACGACACGATGCCGACGATCTTCAGGGTGTCGCCAGCGCCATTTGCAGCCGCGGCAGCTGCGGTCAGCTGCGTGACAAGGCCGGCATACATCCCTGACGAGGAGATCGGATCCCAGGCAGGCTTCGTGCCATACTGAAGCAGGGTGCTGTCTGCCGCATACTTGACGACATACAGCTTTCCTGTGGGAATCTTCGTCCTGAGCGCCTCGCGCAGCCTGGATTCGAACGACCACTTGTCATTCGCGGTGGCGTAGGTGTTCGTGTTGACACCCGGCTGCAGGGCCGCCCACGCCTGGGTCTGGATGTTCCAGATGTCGCAGTCGGCTTGGGCGTCGTCGAGCGCGGCGTTGATCGCCGTCAGCTCGGACACTGGGCGTGTCCCGACGGCCGTGAGGTCGCCGAGACACAGGATCGTCAGTCTTTCTGCCATGCGAGGGACATGAAGGTGCGGGCTTCCTCAGCGTCCTCGAAGGGGGCCACGGCGGCAAGGCCATACTTCTCGACGTGGCCAGCGATCTTCATGTTCAACACATCGAGCGTGTCCGTCGCCAAGCCGGCCGGATCGAAGGCCCATTCGCTGTTGTGGACGGTCTCTGGCGGCGCCTGCGGTGCTGGCGCTGGCTTCGCCCCGTCGCCCCAGACAGCGAGGCCTCGAGCCACCAGCTCTTCGGCCGCGCCTGGCTTGAGGGCCTCCTCGGGGATGCGGTGGTTCGGAAGAACCACCACACCCTTGCCGAGCTGCATCTCTGTCTTGGAGAACAGCAGCGCCATCACGTCACCGTCAGGACGTAGTGCGCATTCGGATTGCGGATCATCGGCAGCGGCCGAGTCTGCAGCAGCTGGACGTAGATCGACGGATCCTGCTCCTTCCACGACTTGCTGAACCGCTTACCGACGAACAGGCCCTGTTCGAAGGCGTCGTGGTCCGGGATCGCGCCGTAGTAGATCTTGCCGTCCCGACGACCGCTGCCGATGAACACGGCCGTGTTGGCGGCCATGAAGTTCGCAGCAGCTCCGGTGTCATCCACATACCCTCGGGCATACTCCCAGCAGGGAATGCCGCAGAACGTGCCCAGGTAGATGGCACCGCTCTCGTTGAACTGCGACTGCATCTCGAGGACGCCTGCGCTCACGTTCCGCTTGTCGAGGATATCCTTCACGGCCGGGGAGGCCAGGAAGAGAGCCGCCGCCTGCTTGTCCATGACACAGACCTCAGGAGCCGAGTTGTTGTGCTCGCTGAAGGCTTCCTTCACGCGGTGGAAGTCCGCAGCGATGCCGCCGCCGACCGCCCCGTTGACCGTATCGTCCCACTCGGCAGAACCGCCGGCCAGCGAGACGGTCATCGCCGTCTTGCGCGGGATCGAGACCTTCCAGTTCGCCCGATCGACGGCCTGGTAGGACAGGTTGATGAAGCCCGACGTGTTGTCGTTCAGCATCTGCGCGACCATCCACTCGAGGCGGTTCTCGACGAGCTCGACCATGTAGCTCGCGTCCTCCAGGATCGCCGCCTGTCGTGCAGCGGCCACCACTCCGCCGCCGTTGATGAAGAGGCCGGTGCCGGGCTGACGCCGCAGGAAGACGTTGTAGGCCTCCATCGCCCGCTTGATGCGGATGTTCGGCGTCGACACGTTGGCGAACGTCGTGGAACGGCCGCCGACCGGAATGGCCTCGGCGTTGACCTCGACGAACGGCGCCATCAGGCGCTCGCCTTCCTTGTAGCTGCACTCGACCGACTCGGTCGGCAGCGTCTCCTCGCGGCCCTGGAAGTAGAGCGTCGTGAGGAAGCTGCTCGGCAGCTTGATGTTGTTGACCGACCCGGTCTGGAAGGCCCAGCCGAGTTGGTTGTGGGTGATGACTGGAGTAGGCATGTTCGTTCAGTTCCTTTGGATCAGGCCGGGTCGATGCCCGTGAGGCCAGTGGTGATGCCGTCGTTGCCGCCGATCGCCGTGAGGCCATCGATGTGGATGCCACGCTCCACATTGGAGGGCTGGCGACAGAGGTCAGCGATCTCCTGGTCAGTGCCAGCCAGAACCGCGCCGCCGCCGCCTGCGCCCAGCGCGTAGATCTCGCGGTAGTGGATCGAGCCCTTCAGCATGACCGTGCCGATCACTTCGCCGGACGCGGCGGTGATGACCGGAGCCGGATAGACGATGCCGTAGATCTGGGCCGACACGCCCGGAGTTGCCGTGGGAACGCACTTGGCGAAGAAGCCAGTGGCCGCCACGACGTAGACCGGGGTGCCGATCGGGAGCGTCTCGGCGGTGCCGCCAGCGAAGGTCTTGGCCATGAGGGCGCCAGGGCCTGCGGCTGGCTGGATTCGAGGAAGCGGCCCGCGCGAGGACTCGCTGTACAGTTGGTTGACGTTGAGTGTCATGTCAGATCACCTCACTTTCGGCCGTTGGCGGCGTTCAGGGCCAGAGCCGCGGCGCGCCCTGCTTCCAGCAGTTCGCTCTCGGCCTTGGAGATGCCCACCATCACGGGCGTGGGACGGGCCGCGATGCGCTCGAGCACGCCGGCCTTGCGGACTTCCTCCGGCTCGACGCCGGCGGCTTCGTCCTCGGCAGCCCACTCGGCCTTCAGCAGCTGCAAGGCCTGCTGCAGTTCGAGCAGCTGCTCCGGGTCGTTGAGGTCGGTGCCCTTCTTCAGCTTGTAGACCTGCACGGCCCGCGAGAACCGCTGCACGTCGCGCGGATTCTCCCAGCTGCCCTTGAACACCGGCGCCTCGGAGGTCTTTGGCTCCGGCTTCGGCTCGGGCTTCGGCTCGGGCTTCAGAGCCTTCACCAGGTCGGTCATGAACTCCTTCAGGAGCGTCTGCATCTCGGTCTTGTCCATCGTCTCGTCCTTCGGTTGGGTCTTGGGCGGGTTCATTGCCTTGGTCAGAGCTTCGACCAGCAAGTCGAAGTCTGCCTTCTCTTGCTCGACGATGGCGGTGCCGCCCATCGACACACCCTTCCACTCGCCCGAGCGATACTTCTTGCGGAGCTCCGGGTCGTCGATCTTGATGACCGTTGCCCATGCCCCTGTCAGATCCACCGGGATGCCGCCCCGGTCCGTCCAGCCGTGGAAGCGCGTGTCGGTTTTCTGGACGAGGAACGTCTCTGCGATCCTCGCCTTGTCGACTTCGACAGCTTTCCCGTCGTGGTTGATGTCGATCGTGCCTTTGTTGGCGATGAAGTCGTATGCCATCTGCTTCACGACTTCGGCGTCCGCTACGTCGCCTTGGCTGTCGCGCAGGTTCGGCGGGTAGACAACCGCGGTGAGCTCGCCCTTCTCGTCGAAGTCGGAAGAGGCCTTGACCAGCGTGCCGATGGTCACGGTTCCGTCGGACTTGTAGACGGGCTCGAGCCGATTGGCTCCGGCAGGCACCAGGCTGATGAACCGGATGCTCGCTTTCTTGATGCGTCGCATCGAGGCGAGGTTCTCGCCTTGCTGTTCATCTGTCAAGCGTCTACGCTGAGAGCAGTGGATACCCCTATCAGCAAGGATGAAAAATCCGTCTACTGCTGCCTCATGCGACGGCATTTCCTGATCGGCATCGTAAGTTGCAAGGAAGGGCCGGCTCCGACGGACGTGGCCGACTTCGTCATCGCTTTCGAGCCCACTATCGTCATTGCGATCAAATACTGCCCCTTCTGCGGAACACAAATCAATGGAAAGCAAACCCTTGGCGTCTCCCTCAGCTGACAATGTCGGAGTGATCTACGCCGACAGGATTCCGCTGTTCGACGAAAGCCTGATGGTTTCCGAGCTGCGCAAGGGGCTGATCGTATCCGCAGGGGCTTCCCTCCAGGGCAGTGTGGTGGGGCGAGTTGCCCACCCCATCAACATGGACAACGCGATTGCCTTGATGATTGCGGTGAACATTCAGCAGACATGCATCCAGACGAAGCGTGATGCGACCGTCGGGTTGGGGTTCGAGACCGAGGAGGACCAGAAGAAGAAGCAGATGCAGCAGGAGCTGGATTCATTCCAGCACGATGTTGCTTTGGGGAGGGCCAAGACGCCGGGGACTCCGGCGCCGCCGCCCACCGAAGCCAAGAAGGCCGACGTCCCTGCACCGCCTTCCCAAGACGAGTCGACGCCCAAGGGCGGGAAGAGCAAGGTGGAGGAGATCCTGGATCCTCTCTGCGAGCACGGCTTCCAGGCACTGCTCAACCAGGTCGGAGAAGACTACGAGAACACCGGCAACGGCTACATCGAAGTGGTCAGAGACGGCACTCAAATCGTCGCGCTGTGGCACCTGCCGGCCGCCAGCACCTTCGTGGTGAAGGAAGAGAAGAAGCCCTTCTACCACTTCGAGGTAGACGGCTTGAACCAGTCAACCATCAAGATGGCACGGTTCGGCGACACGGAGGACATGCGGAAGCGCACGAAGACCAGCCAGCCTGAGATCACCGAGGTGATCCAGTTCAAGCAGCCCACCTCAATCTGCCGCGACTACGGCTTGCCTTCCTGGCTGTCGTGCGTTTCCTGGCTGGAGCTGGCGCAGATGGTGATGCAATACAACTACGACTACTTCCAGAACCGGGCGGTGCCGGACCTGATGGTCCTTTTCTCTGGCCAGAAGATCCAGAAGGAAGACATGGATGCCTTCAAGGCCCAGATCAAGGAGACCGTCGGGGCAGGCAAGCGACACCGCACCATCGTGGGGTCTTTCCCGTCGCCGGACCTGAAGGTCCAGGTCGAGCGGTTGAACGCCGACAACCGGGAGAGCTTCCAGGACCTCTGGTCGACCATCCAGCTGCAGGTGGTGAGCTCGCACCGCGTGCCGCCTCTGCTGGCCGGCGTGACCCTTCCAGGCAAGATGGCCGCGGCGAACGAGCTCCCCAACGCACTGATCGCGTTCCAGACCCTCTATGTGGACCAGCACCAGAAGATCTTCTCGCTCGTGCTGGGTCAGACGCTAGGAGGTGAAGACGCTGGCCTTGGCCTGAGCCCGGAGATGTTCAAGCTGAAGAAGATCACCGAGTACTACGACATGGGCCAGGTCGACACGATGTCGAGAATGCGGCAGACGGTCACCGACGCCCAGATGCAGGGACGGCAGTTGCAGGATGGCCTCAAGAAGTAGGCGTGACCAACTCGAGCTGATGACTCAGCTCGCCAGGGCGGTGCGGGACAGCATCGCCAGGGCCACGCCAGAGCGAGCCTTCGGCCGCCTGAAGGAGTCGTTCCGCTTCATCGTCACCAAGCAGCGCGTGACGATCTACAGCGTCTACTACTGGGCCCGGTTCGCGAACGACGGCCGCCGTGCCATCACCGGCAAGACGATGATGTTCTTCCGTGACCCGGAGGACGACCCGCGCGTCGATGGCGACTACCCCCGCAAGAGGGCGACGCGTCGGCGCCTGACCCGCGAGGAAGCCAAGAACGCCCGCGACGAAGGTCTCCTGATCGTCACCCAGAGCGTGGCGTCCGCGCCGCCGATGAAGTTCATCCAGGCAGGCGTGGCCGAGGCGAGGAAGATCGTGCCCGAGAAGATGCGCGAGCGGATCCGCGGCGACGTGCGGTCTCTGATCAAGCGGCGCCGGGACAAGATCACCGTGCGGCTGTGAGTAAGTTCCCCCCGGCGATTCGCCGTCGCCGGGGGGATGAACCGCTCTCTTGCTCTCGTTGCAAACCGTCAGCAACCGGTCAGGAGGCTTTCGGGTGCCGAGAGTCTAGCGTTCGTGCGCCGTAGAGCGCAAGTCCCATCGCGTCGCCGATGTGCTTCCAGTCGCCTTTCCGCACTCGGCTGAATCCTTCGATCCTCATCGCCCTCTGGCAGCCCGAGGGCCAGGAGTAGTCCTTGCCGACCAAGGCTTCGATGCCGAAGTGAGCGTAGGTGCGGCCTTGGTTGATCGGCTTCGGCGTCTGCTTCTTCCATTCCGCTGGGGTGGGGAACAGCAGAGGCAGAGTGGGGTTCAGCACCGCCAGGACGCCCAGAAGACCACCTGCGGTCTGCGCGAGCTTGACGATGTCGGCGTGTGCCGCCTTGCCTCCTGAGTAGACCTGCTGGCCTTCCACGACGCCGAGGTCCAGGTTGTAGCCCTTCATGATCGAAGGGAACGACACGGAAGCGTGCCTCAGCATCAGGATCTCGTCGTCGGCCCTGACGATGCCGACGGCGAACACCCGGTCCATCGAGACGACCGCCCAGGCGGTCGTCGTGGTGTCCGGGTCGATGCCTAGGACGAGTGGATCAGCCATTGGTCGATCTCCGGCATCAGCTGCTGCTGAGCCTTCGTTGCCAGGGAGATGATGTCGGACGCGTTGTTGTCGAACTCGATGCAGCCGATCCCGGCATGCCGCCAGTGCCCCCTGGAGTCCCCTTGGAAATGGTGGCCCGGCCTGGTCAGGTGGATCTGCATTACGTTGCCGATGCCGAGGTGGTTCAGCAGCGGCTCCGCCTCTGACACAAACCCGCTGTCGGTGAAGATCGCCAGTTCCTCGCCGCACCTGTCCATCTCCTGGAGCCGGTTGACCGCGGCCACGCCGAAGTAGTCGACGCCGAACAAGGGCTTGCAGAAGCCCTCGCTGTAGCGGATCGCCACCTGCCGCGGCGTTCGCCACCCGAGTGCTGGGTGAGGCTCGTCCTTGGCCACCTTCGCCATGTCGATGCGGTACTCCCGCAGCATGAAGTCGATGATGGGCTGGGCCAGCTTCACGCACCTCGAGAAGCGAATCCTGCTCCAGAGGATCCCCCCCAGGGTGTCCTTGCCACTCCCGGGAGGGCCGTTCAGCAGGATCGCTCTCACCGCAGTGAGATCGCCAGGAACTTGCCGTCGGCGGAGACCTTGATCGTGACCGGGACCGCCTTGCCCTTCAGATGCTCGAGGCTCTTCGCCATCGCCGAGTAGGCGTAGCTGCGGTATTGCGACGCGTTGCTGCCGGCCGGCACCGACAGGGCCACCATCTTGCCCTTGTCGAGCGTCAGGAGCTTTCGGGCCAGAGCGTCGGTCTTGCTCTCACGGCGCTTGCGGGGGGCGGAGACGAAGGTCTTCTCGTCGAGAACCTGCACTTCCGAGGGATCCGCCTTCTTGCTGGCGGCCTTTGAGGTCTTCTTCTTGCTCATGCTACTTGTGTCCATACTTGGAGTCGGTTGTCTTGGTCGAAGACCGCTTCTGCCTTCTTGTTCCAGCGGAACATGCAGGCGGGAGACGCTCCGACCTTCACCCGGGTCATCACCTGCTGCATCCCCGACTTGGCAATCCTGGCTACTTCGAAAGCACGCTCGTGCAGAAGCTCGTCGTGCGGAAGCTCTACCAAGAACTCGTCGTGGATGAATGCCAGCAAGTGACATCCCAAGAGACAGCTACCTACACTACTGTCGTAGAACGCCTTTGCAAGATCCCACAGGGCAATTTTAGCGCCTTCTGCTGTAGGTGTCTGGAGAGCAGCCCCGTTCGTGGCTTCGGTGTAGTGGCAGTTCCTGCGGATGAGTCCGAAGGGGCTCTGGTAGCAGTATCGCTCGTCACCAGGGGACGACCAGTCCATGTCGACGCACTCCCGCTTGACCCAGGCGAAGTAATCCGCCATCTCGGGGTAGGTCCTGAGCCATTCGTCCTTCAGGTCCCGCACCATCTCGAGGGCCGCCTCCAGGCTGCCTGCCATCTTCACGATGTCGACGCCGAAGTTAGACTTGGCGTAGCCGATGAAGCGAGCGGCTCCCAAGCATCCCGGCAGACCCAGGCCGGTGGGCTTGGCCAGGGTGCGGAAGTGCGCGTAACGGGGGTCTTTCGTCTTCTTCAGATCGAGAAACAGGCGGTAGTTCTCTTCGACGTCGGACGAGCCCTTCCAGCTCTGGTCGAACCTAGTGATGATCCGGGCACCTAGGTAGGCGTGTGGGTCATACCCTGCATTGATCTTGTCCGCCAGAACAGAGCTGCCGAAGATCGTCAGGCACTTCTGAGCAACGCTCACGAGCTCGATGAAGTCGTAGTCGACCGAGCAAATGACATGTCCTGGGGAGGCGACATAGGCATGCCGAACGCGGGGATCGATCTGCTGGATGTTGACAGCTGGATAGGCAGGCTCCTTTTCTTTCTTCGAAGTCCCGAAGCTGCTGGTGCGTCCAGTCTTCTTCAAGATGTCGTATTTGGGGTGGACTCTGCCAGCCCGCATCCGGGGCAGCTCGGTGGTCACGAGCTTCTGGATCTCGTTGCGGTCGATCAGCTCGTCGATCGCTGGGTCGAAGCCCTTCAGGTCTTGCAGGACGTCTCCGTCGGTGCAGACCTGTCCGTTGGGGAACTTGTCGGTGGGATCGGTGTATTTCACCGGCAGGCCCATTCGCTCGCTGACCTGCACCACCAGATTTTGCTTCGCCTTTGTGGCGTAGCTGGAGTCCTCGCCGGCGGTCATCTTGATGCCGATCCCTGCCAAGGCCTCTCGGTGGGGCTCCCAGTCGTGCGGCTCGAACCCCAGGAACTCGATCGCCTTCTGCTCCTGCCTCTTGTGCGGCCTGGCTGGGATGGACGGCCGAAGAACTCCCTGCTCCAGCAAGTGGTGGTATGCCAGCACGGTCTTGCCGTCGCGCTCCACCAAACTGCTCTCGTGATACCTGGGGCCAAGCTCGGCGAAGAGCCTCTCGACTTCCTCGAAGTCGACTGGGAACCCCCAGCACGACGACAGGTAGAGAGCCAAGGAAGCTCTAGCGTTCAGGAACTGCGACCGCAGCGCGACCGGATCCTTCTGCTCCTGCAGCCGCGCTATCGCCAAGGCGTTCTTCGAATCATCCAGCGAATACTGACGTGCCTCTGTAGGGTAGTCAGAGGCAGGCATGCCTTTCAAGGCCGAGTAGTTCGACCGCCACGCATCCTCGTCATTCTTCTCGGCGCTACGGTCGATGCCTAGATACCGCATCTCTAAATCGGCCTGCGAATACTTCAGCTTCTGCTTTGCCCCATTCGGCAGGTTCATGTATTCGAGATCCCCTGTGTCCGCCAGGACGATCAGCTTCTCTCGGATTGTGATGTCGGTCACCCCGTCTCGGCCGTAGGCGTCCCAGATCTTGGGAGCCAGCTTCGGTCGATGCGCCAGGATCACGGACATGTCGAAGGCGATGTTCGTGTTCACCTGCAGCTCCTGCTCGAGGCAGTGAACCAGCAGGTCGTCGAACTCGGGCTCGCAGGCGGCGACGATCACGCTGCCGCCCTCCTCGTCCGCCATCGACATGCAGATCGGCTCAGGGGCCAGATTGCTGGGGCCGAAACGATCCGTCTCCAAGTCCCAACTTACTACAGCCACTTGATGTCTCTCCTCTGAAGAAAGAAGGCCCCGGCCCAGACCGCCCGGCCCGGGGCCCTCAGCTGCTCAGTCTCACGCCAGGGAAGCGTTGATCTTCAGGCCCGCCAGCACGCTGGCGGGCACCTTCTCTTCGACCTCTTGCTTGCCCCACTTGCGGACCGCTTTGCGGACCGTGAAGGGGTTCCCCTTCGAGGTCTTGATCATCTCGCAGTCCCACTCCACGAACAGGCCTCGGAGAGGCTGCGACTCCGTGGCCAGGTTGGTGCAGAACTCCTCGTCGATCAGATCCTCTTCGACGCCGCAGATCACCTTGATCGCCGACTTCACCCGAGGGATTTCTGCCTCGTCGTCGGTCGGCACCCACGAGACCTTGTCGCCCATGCGGTGCGGTCCCGAGCTGTCCGCGAATGCCTTCGACTCGTCGAGCACCTGCACGACAGTCATCTCGAACGCGATCCGTTCGTGGCCCTTGCGGTTCTTGAACTGCTTGAAGTTGTCCATGTAGGTGAGGTAGCGGCCCGCGCGGAGGTAGACCGAATCCCGAGAAGCCTTGACGTCCTTGATACCCTTGAAAAAGCTCATGCGTTTTTGTCCTTTGCTTTCTTGAACCTGTCGCCAAGCAGTTGTTGCTGGCGAGCGTTGAGGATCCTAGCTTGGGCACCTGCCCGAAGCAACACAGAACTCCCGTAAATCGTAGGCATGGGGTTCCAGGTCCCAACCAACAACTTGCGCTGGTCGTTCTGAGTCTCGAACACGTAGACCGCGTCGTTCAGCAGGGCAGCCAGAGCCAACTCGTCGATCTCATTACTGATCAGCGTAGTAATGTTGACCTCGTCCGCTTCCTGCCCTTTTCGGTGCGTCCTTCCGATGGACTGCTGAGCCGTCTGCTCTGACGGAGGCAGCTGCACGAATAGCTGGTCTGTGAGGAACTGCAGGTTCTTGCCGGTGCCATGGGCGCTCAACGAGGCGACGATGAACCTCCCCTTGCACCTCTTCGCAGCACCCTCCTTGGTCAGGAAGTCGTTGGACGCCTTCCCGGCCGGGCAATGCACCACGGGGACGCAAGCCTCTTCCAGCAGCTCGGTAAGCCACACTCCGATCTCCTGGTGGTAATACCAGATGATGCCTTCTTTGAAGGGGTTGGACTTGGCCCACACCACTGCCTGGTTGAGCTTGTAGGGGCAGACCCGCACAGGCGCAGCATCGCGCTCGACGATGTCTTCGAACCAGAGCGACTTGGCTTCCATCCACGCATCGAATAGCTGATCGCCCACGTTCGCCGCTCCGTTGCGGAGCATCTCGTTGCCGACCAGCATGGGCGTATCCATGCCCATCCTGTGCGGTCGAGACTTGAACCAGGAGCGTAGTTCTTTGTGGTATGCCTGCAGAGCCTTGTGGTGTTCCTTGCTCCTCTCAAGCAGTTCTACAGCTGCCGACAGGTTGACGTTGCGTCGCTCTGAGACATGTTCCGGATATGGCCAGACCAGGTTGTTGTAGAAGCCGGCGGTGAACTCCTGCTTCCACTTCCAGACGAGCATGGCGTGCTCGAGCTCATCCCCGCTCGGCGTCACCCACAGGTCGTTCAGGTTGTCGATGTGCTTCTGCAGGTCCGGCGACATGCCAGTGGCCTTCGTGTTGGAGAAGACCAACGACGTGCCGAGGGAGTCGGGCGGCGAGGAAACCACGCCCGGCGACGTGAGCAGGCGGTTCTGGAAGGCTCGGCGAAAGCCGGCCGTGTCGAACGGCAGGCCGCTCTGAGGGAAGTGGTGGTTGGACCAGTTGATCAGGGGCCGCAGTGGGCCTGTGTTGGCCGACTTCGCATGGTGGTTCTCGGTCCCGGCCTGCTCGCTGTCGAGCACGGCCGCCCAGTCGTCGACCGTCTGCGCCTCGACTGGGATCGGCGCGTTCGGCCCCAGGGCCATGTTCAGCAGGTGGGCATAGTCCTTGAGTGACTTCGACGTCATCGTGCCGCTGAGCGCCACCACCCGAGGGCGATACTTCCGCCAGTAGCTCAGGATCCTTCGGGTGCGCGCAGCATCGCGGTTCTTCAACGCGTGGGCCTCGTCGAAGATCATCAGCTCGGGCCGGATCTTGTCGAGCACCAGGTGGCTGTCCCGCGTGCTGAGCAGCGAGTAGGGCATCACCCAGCATCCGGTGCGCTGTCCAGCCAGCTGCAGTCTCTTCGCCGAGCTCTTGCCGCCCAGCAGGTAGAACGAGCAGCCCAGTCGAACTCTCTGACGGCACCAGGAGATGTCGTGGTCGACCAGCTGGGTGTAGACCTGCGACGGCACGAACAAGATTATTCGCTTGGCTCCCTGCTCGATCGCAATGCCCACGCAGCTCAGGGCGATCAGCGTCTTGCCGCCACCGACGGCCACCGGGGCGAACAGCCCGTCCATTTCGACGAACGACTGGATGGACTCAGCCTGGACCTTCTCCAGGCGGAAGCCCGTGCTCAGGGCACGGGGCTTCACGTAGATCTCTTGGATCGCCTCGACCTCTTCCTCGGAGAGAGGCTGCGAAATCGGGAGGCGACAGATCCTCTGGATGTCGCTCTCCATGACGGGAGACGCTTTCAGCTTGCGCTGGACGATCCAGTCGAGGCCGGAGGCTGGGGAGGTGTCGGTCACGGGACCTACTGCACCGTCCCCCGGATCACCAAGGACGCATGCGGGATCAGGGCGCTGATCAGGTTGTCGACGTCCGGGTCGCGGCCTTGCTGGATGACGTAGGGCGGGAGCTTGGGGACCTCCTTCCCGGAGAGGATGTTCCTGATCGTTGCTCGACGATCGAACGCGTTCGAATCCTTCCAGTAGCCCGGCACCAACTTCGTCAGGAGGTCTTCGGCGAACGTGAACACGCTTGACCACCCTGGGGGCGACTTGATGGGGGCGCACCCGATCATGAGGCAGAGACCCGTGACCACCTCCAGGGTGATGACCGGCTTCGGGTCGATCGCCTCGACCTGCGCCGCGGTCACGGTCGGCGATTCGTCCACGACCACGGTTTCGGCCGATGGACTGATGCCAGTCTCGACGCCTGTTGCGGTTTCCCTGGTCCGGGGCGCGTAGAGAGCATCAGCCACCGGCTTAGGCGCTGCGTTCTTCCGCTCGCGCTTCTTCGTCGCCGGGTGCTCGGTCAGCGCCTCGATGCGCTTCGCCGAGGTCTCCATGAAGATCTAAGGTCTTCCGGCTCGAGCAGGCCCTCGGCCTTCGCGCACAGAGCCATGACGCCCTCCGCGCTCTTGCAGCCCTTGAGCTCCTCGTAGAGGTCATCAGCACTGAACGACACCTTGCTGCCGGCATCGACGACCGGCGCCGGCGCTTCCACCTCGGCCACCTTCTGGCCCCTCGACCACCACGTCACCGACCCGTCGTCAGCGACATTCCACTCGAACGCGTCGGTCGCCACCTTCGTGATCGACACGCAGATGCGGCAAGGCTTCTTCAGGGCCAGGTTGAAGCCTGGCTTCTTCTTGGCGCACATGGGACAGCCAGGGTTGTACCATGGCGGCTCGCGGCCCTGTGTCGCCGAGGGAACGATCTGGCTCGGGGCCTGCACCACCGAGACCTGCGGTGTCGGCGGGTTGATGGCGGGCTGGCCGGAGACGGCAGCGGCCCTCTTCAGTCGTTCGGAGAGGAAGTCGGATGGTTTCTGCGGTTGCGGTTCTTCGGTCATGGCTTTCGCTGGGTTGGAGTTGATGCGATTCAGGATACTAGTGATTCTGCGCTTGTAAGTCAAGGCGTCTTCGCTGCCGGCACATACCGACAGGTAGGGACAGCCGCCGAATGCCCTACATGCCTTCGGGGGAGGATCGTCGAGGTCGAACGGGTTGGTGATGACCGCAGTCTCCTTCTGAGCCCGAGCCAGCGGTCGGATGGTGTCGTTCCAGAACGCCTCGATCTCGGCGGGGGTGACCTCCGCCTCGGCCCTCTTGACGATCGGATTCTCGGCGTCCTTGACGAACTGGTTGTGGGCCAGGGTGATCAGGGGCGGGAGCGGTTCCCCTCGAGCCGTGAACGCGTCCAGTCGCTCCTTCGCGTAGGTCTGCATCTGGATGCTGTCCCTGAGGCCCTTGGGGCCCTTCAGGTAGCGGGCGTTCTTGGACGTCTTGTGGTCCTCGACACGCACCTTCGTGCGATGGTCGACGAACCCCACCAGGTTCAGGCCCTCGACCTGCATCTCGATGCGCGCCTCCACCTCACCACCGGGTCGTTGTTCGAGGTAACCGGCCTCCACCCCCTTGTTCAGCAGCACTGTGATCAAGGACGCGTCCGCCGGCGACATGTCCTTGGCCCACCCTTCGGGGAACGGATCCTTCCCCTGCAGAAACAAGGCGGCGCGCGCATGGAAGGCCGTGCCGAACTCGGTAGACCCCTTCTGGATCTCCGGCATCTTCATCACGTATTTGAAGAGCCATTTCCGTCGACACAGGTCGAGGGTCTCCAGTTGCGTAGCTGAGGTGTTCACGAATGCACCATCAGGAGCTGCAGATGCTGAGTGGAGAGGCCTTCGGCCTTGGCGCAGAAGAGCAGCTTCTCCAGATCGACTTCGGCCTGTTGCGTCATGTCGATCGGATGCAGCCGGGTGCGGCCTGTCAGGAATCTGTCCAGAGCAGAACTCATGGCCTCGGCCCTTGCTGGAGCACGGTAGCACGTAGCCTTGATGTAAGGCCGCTTTCTGACCCACACGACGCTTCCATCGATCTGGACGTTCTTGAATAGCTCCACGTTACCCTTCTTCGTCAGGACTTTTTCGATGTCTGTAGTCAAATCATCTACCACGTCGCGGCCAGCACCGCTGAGATCGAAGGACAGCGTGAACGCCCGGTGCTGACGTCCTTCGACGAGCAGTCGACCGTCGGGTTCGAAGGCCTTCAGTTCGAACTCTTGCTTGTAGAGCGCCATCATGTGCCGGGCCAAGCGGCACTCGCCGCCGAGCCAGCTGCCTGCCGGATCATCCTTCGTGAACGCCAGGGCTCCGTTGCGATCGAGGTAGTCCGCCGGTCCTTGCCCCGTCTCGATCACCAGGATGCGCTCGCGGAACGCATCACGGTCCTGCGACTCGAGCGTTCGCCGGCCGATCAGCTTCTTGACCATATCGAACGAGTTAGCGGCGAAGATGATGCGGTATGGGATTCGGCTGTTGATCTGCTGCTTGAACTTGTGCTGGGTCGAAACCGGAGTGCCGGTCACCAAGGACCGGAACAGGTCGGCAGTGTCCATGCCGCTGATGCGCGTCGGCAGTCCCTCGTCGACCGTGATCACCGGCGAGGTTTGAAGGGCTCCGTTGTATTCGGAGAAGGCTTGGCCTGCTGGGATGGGCTGGCAGTGGAAGCACTCGGCGAGAGCCATCGACAGAAGCGACTTGCCGACTCGACGAGGACCCACCAGGTAGCAGGACGCCACTGGGCCTCGGTGCAGCGCCAGGGACGCCGCGATCCACCGCCGCAGAATGGCAGCGTCGTTGAACGAGTTCAGCCACTGCTCGCACTCCGGGTCGATCGCCGCCGAATCGAAGAGGTCCTGCCGAAGGGCGAAAGGAACCACATGCAGGATCCGGCGGTCACCGTCGCAGAGCAGCCGAGCCCCCGGCTTGACCCCCGTCATGAACTCAACGTCGTCGATGTTGGTGGAGTAGTTGTTGAGGATCTCGTAGCCGCCGATGAGGCCGCCTTGCTTGTTGCGGAATCCGCCCTCGACCAGGAACTGCAGTCCGTCGTTGAAGTGCGCCGGCAGCTGGGAGGCGGTGAGCGTGCCTCGCGAATACTCGCCAGTCTTCGTGATCACGAAGGCTCCCGCCGGGACCTGCAGGCAGTAGTGCCGCGAGAAGAACTCCCTTCGCTCTACCGGATCGTTAGGAATCAGTTCAGGCGGAAGCCACTTCGCCATGCGCTCGGTGATGGCGTCTCGGTGAGTCAGTTCTTCTTCGGACTTCTTGACGCGCTCGTTCTCCTTCCTGACCTCGCCGTTCCAACTGTGCTGCACCAGACGCCACAGCTTTTCTCTATCAGACTCCTCCGCCCACTCCTCGATCGCTGGAACCAGCAGCATGTAGATCTCTTCGGCCGTGCTTCCTGGAGCGCCTTTGTAGCACTTGGCCACCACCTCTCCGGCCATCGCCAGAAGTGTCTGGTCTCGTCTTCCCTGAGGGATCTCTAGTCCGTCGAAGATGTAGTCGTTGAACCGTCCTGCCCGCAGCACCTTCCGGTATGTTCTTATGCGAATGGTGGGCAGGTTCTCTGCTGTGGAAGGCTTGTCTTTAGGGGCCTCTGAAACAGCATTCGGGTTCTTGGCCCACGGCAGTCTGTGCTCACATCTCGGCAGTTCTTCCGGGGATACCATGTCCTCGGACAGCAGCGGCTCGAAGAAGTAGGGCTGCATCCAGGTCGGCCCGTCGGCTTTGCCGTCGGATCGGGTCACCAGGGGAAGCCGGAAGCAGCGGGTCCACTGGTCCGTGGTCGGGTCGACCTTGAGGTCGGTCAGGCGAGCCAGGTCGAGCGAGATGCCACGAACAACCGGGCCGAACTCTTCGATCGTCAGAGGCTCGGACAGCCGGTAGACCAAGCGCATGCCGCTCTTGGTGGGGTAGATCGCCGCCGCTCGGCTCAGGTAGTGGTCCTCCGGCACGCGCTGCAGCTGCTCGAGGATCGACGCGTGGTCGTTGGACTGGTCGTAGTCGAGGAAGATCAGGTGGCAAAGCGGCAGGCCTTCAACGCCAGTCAAGTCCTTCGGAATGCGGGTCTGGCGGCCAACCTCGCCATCTGAGTAGAGCACGTAGGGCCAAGCGTGAGCGTCTGACGAGTGCTGGGTTTGGAAGACCTGGAGCCAAGAACCGAGAGCAAGGGCCTCTCCGGCGCGGGCGAATCGCGAGCCGTAGATGCAGAGCGTCATGGGGGAGGGCCAACGTAGCAGCTTCCTGCGGCGATGGAAGCCGCTAGGTATGGTGTCTCAGTGGATGTGCTGACGCCACGCGTTCGACTGCACGCCCTGGCCTCTGCCGTTGGCGTAGTCCTGGCCCCACACCACGCGGCAGCCCGCAGCGGTCAGCTGCTGCCGCGCTCCGTCAGGAGGCCCTTGCATGAACTGGTAGATCATGTCGAAGTGGGCCTGCCCCATCTCCTTGGTCCGGCCGATCAGCGACATCGCCAGCGCGGTACCGACCTGGCTGCCGCAGCAGTGCTGCAGGTAGCCGTTGACCATCCACCCGAAAGTGCTGTGGTCCGCGGCCTCGAAGTCTCCCCAGCTCGACGGCAACTGCAGGAGTCGGCTCCCGTCCGTCAGAGGGCTCTCGCCGGCCGGCTTGAACCGCCATCCTGCAGTCCACCCAAACCACCACGCCGGGAAGGACCGGAAGTACTGCTGGTCCTCGCCGAACACCGGCCCGAGGATGGCCGTGGGGTTGGCGATCAGGTCGATGTGCAGCAGGTGGCCCAGCCAGACGATGCACGCCTTGCGGCCCTGACTGTGGCCACCTCCGCAGATCGCCTGTCTGCCGTCGCCGTAGGCGCCCACCAGGTCGAAGCCGCGTTGAGCCACTGCGATCGCCAGCGGGCGCTTCTGTTCGGGGGCCCAGGTCGACACCAGGCCCATACTGCTGAGGCTGGTGACGCTGGCCCACTCGCGCCCGTAGCCCGGGTTGGCGAGGTCGGGAGTGGAGTTGTCGGTGAACCAGCCGGCGTACATCTCGCCGGAGAACGGCCTGTTGAGGGCGGTGAGGTAGTCGGGCGTCAGGTCGCTGCCGGTCAGGTCGACTTTCCGAGGGAGCGAATCAACGTCCAGGGCGCTGGTGGGGACGGGGGCTGAACGAAAGAACCGAGCAATCGGGCCGGCGCCGATCGCCGGCGGGCGCAGGACGTCGCTGCTGGGCGCCCACCGCACGAAAACGAAGGCCGCCATCTCGTCGCAGGCGCTGCGACCAGGAGGGTAGGGGTAGGTTCCACGGCCTCCGACGCTTGTCGCTCCCGAGGCCACCACGAGCGCGTCCTCGGGAACCAGCCGGGTGCCTGCGGGGACCTGCAGGTCTCGATGGACGAACGGCCCGTCGAACGTGGTGGCTTTCCAGCCAGGCCAGTTCAGCACCGCCCCGGTGGTTCCGTTGCTCGAGCTGTAGCCCAGCAACGTCGCGCCGGCGTCGTTGACCTGGATGATCCAGCCACCGTCAGCGGTCTGGGCGGAAGCCAAGTGCCCCGAGACCGTGATGGAGATGCCGCCGGTGTGGAACACCTGCGGGCCGGACGGCGTCGCCAACACGGCCATGGCCGTCATCGGCTTGGGTAGGGCAGAGAAGGCCTGCTGCAGCTGCGCTGCGCTGGCCGCCGGCGCCCTGAACTCGAGGCTCGAGGGGCCGTTCTCGGTGACGGGGGAGGCCGAACAGGCGGCCAAGAAAACGAGTAGTAGCTTTCGCATTGGGGGTGAGATGAAGCCTAGAAAGAAGCCAGTCAAAAGACAGAGTGTGATTTGTTCGAGGCGGCTCACTTGCCACCTCCGCGCAGTGCTCGGCGGCACAACTCAGCGAGGGCCTGCTCCGAAGTCCAGTCGCTGTATTGGCCTTCGAGGTAGCCACGCAGCACCACGTCGCCATCCTGCGCGTCGAACCCGTCGCCGAGCTGCTCGTCGAACACTTCCTGCGCAGCCTGTTGGCGGTCGAACGCGCCGCCATCCTGCGCGTCGGGAATCGTCTTGCGCGGGTCCTCGTCGAGGTCGGGCGGGGCCAGAGAACTGATTGCACAGGCGATGTCGCTTGCTGCCTGTTCGATCCCCTCGCGGAAGTCTTGGCTTCGCTTGTCGTCATCCTTGGTCCACGAGGTCATTCGACGAACGGCGATCCGCCGACACGCCTCCCGCATCGCTCGCCCGCCGTCCCCGGCGTCGGGCTTCGCAGCCTCGGCCTCGGCGATCTTGCCGCGCAGAATCATCGCGCTGTCGATGGCAGCCGCCATGCACTCTCGCGCCGTGGCGTAGCCGCCGACCCAGTGTGCCGAGTATGCGCGTCGGCATTCTCCGACATCGGTCTCGGCCTCGGCGAGTTTGGCCGCCATCGCCTTCCGCTCCTCGCACTGCGTCGCGCAGAAGTGCTCGCCGGTCTGCGTGACGGTGAGCGTGCGGGTCTTCCTGGCCGCCTCGGCACTCATGCTGTCGCACATGTCGATGGCCTCATCGCGCGTGCGCTGCGCCGTCTCCAGGTCGTCCCGCAGCGTCGCCGCCTCGTTGCTGGTGTCGTCGAGTAGGTTGGTCAGCCGCTCGACCTCGGCCTGCGCCTTGGCGTTGTCGGCGGCGAGGGAGCGCAGCGTGACGACTGTTCGCTCTCGAATCGCATCCATCCCCGCTCTGACCTCGACAGGACCTCGTGCGAAGTTAGGGCTCGTTGGGTCACACATCGCGTTGATCGCCTTGTTCACCTTCTCAACGAACTCAGCGATCCGCGCCTCGGCGTCTGCCGTCGAACCATCCGGCGATGCCGGAGGGTTGGCGGTCTTCTCACTGCACACCTTGCAGACGACGCGGCGCTTGTGCCCGATGAAGGTCGCCCCGCACGCGATGCACGCGCAATGGTAGGCGCCGTTCTCGTGGCAGCCGTCCTCGGGCCAGTCGCCAGCGGCAGGCGATGCCGGGGGGTTGGCGGGCTCGGCCGGCTTCACCGCATCCTGCTCGCCGTTCTCGGCGGGCAGGTCGGCGATGTGTGCGCGCAGCTTCTCGGCGATGATGTCTCGCACCACCTGCACAGGAGCGTCGGCAGGCAGAGCGCGCAGGTTCAGCGCGTCCGACCCGAACGCCTCCAACTCCCGCCGAGCCATCGCCGCCTGGTCGGCGCGGGCAGCGTCGCGCTCGCGGGTCAGGGTGGCGATCTCATCGGCCTGCACGCAACGATCGCGTTCGCAGGCCACCGCCTGCTTGCCTAGTTCGTCGTGGGCCTTCGCCAGCTGCTCGCACTCAGCGAGGGCTTCGTCGCGCTCGCGCATGTATCGCACCGCCTCGTTGTTGGCGGTCATCATCATGTCAGCCGCGTTCCTGGCGTCGCGATTGGCTTCGTCGCGCTCGGCGATAATCCTCTCCTTGGTCACGCGCTGCATCTCGCATTCAGCCTCCCACCCGTCCTTGGCGTTCTTCAGGCTGGTGATTGCGTCGATGTGATCTTCCGCAAGAGCCTCGTCTGGTAGCCCTAGGATCTTGCGCTCCTTACGGCGGTATGCGAGCACATCGGCGTTAAGCCGCTCGCACTCCGCGCACGAGCCGGTGCGGCCGTCGCTGGCGGGGTCGGGCTCGGACAGCAGTCGGTCGATCATCTCGATGATGCCGCAGAGCTGGTTGACGCGCGTCATCTCCTCAACCATCCGCATCGCAGCGTCCTTGTTGCCTGCGAAGATGCCGCCAGGAAGGAACTTGTCATGCAGCGCCTGGATCGCGGGGATGCATGATTTCAAGTCGGCACGCAACCGCCGCAGCCTCGCGTCGCCGCCAGCCGGCCTCTCCATCGCGTCCAGGGCTCGCATGGCGAGGTCGCAGATGGCGGCAAGCTGATCGCCAGCGGCCATTCCGGGAAACTTCCGGTGGATGGTGACGGTAGAGCGAGCCGCCGTGATGTTGCCGCCGAGGGCGGCGAGGATCGGGTCGGTGTCGGGGGTCATTGGATCTCCTTCGTCGCGATGTCGCCGAACTCGCGACTCAGCGCCGCAATGGCGCGGTTGAACTGCGCGGTAGCCCACACCTCGACAGCGGCGAAGACCTCCTCTGGCGTCTCCGCCTCGAAGTACTGCTCGGCAATGTCGATGTAACGATCGCCAGCGATCAGCAGCATCAGGGATGCCTTAGCACTCGGCTTGATGTCTGGCCGATCCTCGATGGAAGGCCTCACGCCTTTCCCTCCGCCGACGTAGAGGAATCCCCCTCCGCGCGGCCAGTAGCGGGTTGAAATGGACAGGACTCTCGCATCGAAGTCTTTCTTGCCGGAGCAGTCGTCGGTCCACTTCGCGTCATGCCGAATCGGGTCGGGGGTCGTCATTGGGTCTCCTTGCAGTTGCGGACGGCGGCTCGCAACGTCCTAAGGCCGTGCGCGCCGAGGTCGTAGTGGCCGTCGTGGTCGTCCCGGCAGATGGCGCTGGCCGCAGCCATCAGGGTGTCGCGCTGTGCTCGCAGTTGGTCGATGCCGTCCAGGATCTCGACGAGCCCGCCGCCGGTGCCGATGTCGCTGCCCAGCGTCTCGCGCAGCTTCGCGAACGCGGCCGTGAACTGTGATCGCAGGTCGGCGCGCAACTGGTCCCGCTCCGCCGTCACCGCCTGCAACTGCTCGGCGGCGTCGAGGAGGGCGCGAGCGTTCGCTACGGCGTTGGTGTTCAGGTGGTATACGGCTTGGCAGTGCTGGCTACGGTTGGGTCCGTCGAACCAAGCGAGATGCTTCCGCAGCGCCGCGATGTCGAGGTCAGACACGGCCACCATCCTTCACGCCGAAACGCACTCGGATCAGCGCGATCGCCGCTCGGTATGCATCGCCATGCTCGTTTGCCCCGTGCTCGCGCTCGACGGCGGCAGCCAGTTCGTCGAGCGTGCCAGTGAAGCATCCCGTCATTGCTCGCACAGTGCCGTCCTCCCCCTTGGTCGCCGTCAGGCACGCTCTGCGACTTCCGATCGGCGCGATGGTGACTGTGTCTACGATGCCATTGGCGCCATCGATGTCGGCACCCGCGAGGTTGGCACCCGCGAGGTTGGCACCCGTGAGGTTGGCGCCATCGAGGTTGGCA
>OFRO01000191.1_pt1 | contig 24251 bp, 37 predicted proteins | sample 1543091 | NCBI WGS metagenome assembly OFRO01 (sample SAMN07774217, study PRJEB24372) | wastewater metagenome | isolation source: Exp Tend NO 10WW | collected 2016-02
CCGCCGCGCCGCCCGAGTCGCAGCCTACCCGCTTGATCCGCATCCGGCGACCGGACTCATCGGACAACGGGTAGGTCTTAAGGATCACGCCATCGATCAGCAGTTTCCAGTCTTCGAGGTAACTGGCCGGGCGCACGCGCTCGGGCAAACCTTCTTCGTCAATGCGATTGGACTTCTTGATGGCGAAACGGTCGATCACAGTAATGTCGCCGCCGTGGCTGAAACCCTGCACCTGGACTTCGAAGCGGGACGCCTGCACGTCGACCGTGGCTTCCAAGAAGCGGATACCCTTCGGAACGACCTTCTCGCCGATGTCCTTCGCCATCGCCTTCACGTCGTCGGGCATGCGGCCCGAGTCCATACCCTTAGGCAAGAACGGCATCCCTTGATCGGTGTTGACCGTCGTCTTCAAGGCTTCCTGACTTCCCGTGCGCTCGTATTCCTCTTCGGCCTTGAGGTACTTCAGGACGAGTTCGCGCCATGTTGTGAAACTGGCTGCCGGCCCCTTCAGCCAGAAGGAGGCGATGTCCGAACGGTAGGGCTTTCCTTCAAACGACGCCTCGACGACGCCCTTCTTCGGAACCCACAGTTGCCCGTCGCGCACCCAAGCCGCGTTGCCGATCTGATTGAGTTCGTGCTTGCCGGGTACGCCATGTCGGCTGTCGTGGTAGATCACGCCGCCACAATGCGGGCAGGCGATGTACGCCTGCTCTGCAGCCTCGACGTGATCCTTGCTATCCGGCCACCGAAGCAACTTGAAATGCGGCTCGAACGGGTCGAAGCAATGCGGACAGCGCCAGTACCACAGTCGCCGGTCGCCCCGATTGTAGAGCGCCAGGATACCCTTCGTCGGCGGGGCTTCGTGAGCCGTCTTGCCAACCCACTTCGGGTCTTCGATCTCGAAGCCCGGCGACGACTCAGCAGCGGTCATCGCGTTGCGCCTGAAGGTCTGCCCTCGCTTGGCAGTCAAGTCGTAGGCGTTACCCTCACCGTCGATGCTCTCGGGTATACGGTCGTAGTCGCTGATCCAGTTGCGCCCCACCGTCTTGCCCGACAACTCGGTGATCGTCGGCCACTTGGCGAGCAGGTGCATACCCGACAGGAAGCGGATCGAGTGCGTCGACTGGTTGTGTCGCCCGGGGGCAACCGTCTTGCCGAGTTCCTTGGAATGCCGGAACGCCCGGCGCAAGTCTTTCTGACTCCAGTCGCGGGCCACGCTCTGCGTCATCAGGACGTGCATCATGTCTGCCGGGTCGCAAATTGCGGTGTGCGTCAGCCAGTTGAAGAACACGTCCGTCTTTCCCGTCCGGGCCGGGCCGACGAAGATCATGCCGATGTAGTCCAGGCTCGTCAGCACTTCCATCGGTTCGACGAGGTAAGGTGCGACCGTGTTATCCCAATACCCGACGTAGGAACCGGGATTATTCAGGTAGCGGTATCGCTCGGCAGCCTCGGCAACCGTCAGGCGCTCGGGCGGACGAATGCCTCCCGCACTGGCCGCGATCATCTCTTCGATGGAATGGAAGATCACCGGCTACAGGCTCGCGGAAGCTGGCCGACAGGAAGGGCGTACACCCCAAAGTCGATCAGACCGAAAGTGCCGAGCAGCCACAGCGCGACGACAACGGCCCCGACAAACGACAGCGGCGCGTTGGTGAGTCGACTCATGCGGGCGTCGGCAGCATGGTTAAGTCGACTTCAATCTCCACCTTGGCCTCGTACTTGATACCCGCTGGTGTATCCACGGCCCGCACATAAGCCGAACCGGAAAACGAAGCGTCCGAATCGTCGGCATGCTGTTCTCGGGCAACATGCCGGATCAACAGCCCTTCAAGTTCTTCGGGGGAAACTACCGCCGAAATTCGACGGACGTGTTGGATTTCGTCTTCAACCTTCATCTTCATTCTCCATATCCATAACCCCGCCTTCCTCGACGACCGAGCTTGGGGTTTTCCGTTTCTTGGGGGCGTCGACCATCTGTTCGTAGACCTGCTCCAGCAGCCGGTCGGTCAGGTCAGTCAGGATTTTCCGCTGTTCCGGCGACAGGCCGTCCTGCCGGTCGACCTCTTCAACCCACAGGTTCACCGTTGTCTTGAACGATAACGCGAGATCGCCGAAGACCTCCAGCACAGCTTCCGTTCGCCACAGGTCGTTGGCGTTCTCTTCCCACTTCTGCCGCTTGAGCATGGCGCCCCAATAGGCGTCGTTGAGGATAGGCGGCAGATCGTTCGGGCGTAGCGACTTCACGTAACTGACCAGGTCGACCTTTGGCTTGACGAGGTACTGCGCCGCGTCGGCAATCCGGTAGAGCGGCCCGCCGTTGCGCTGACCGACGATCTCGATGTTCGCGGCTGCCAGCTTCTTCTTGATCGTGTTCTTGTCGTGCCCGAACACTTGGGCGAGCCAATGCGCGGACACGCCGCCGTAGACCCGTGCCAAGTCCATTTCCGGCGCATCGCCGATCAAGTCTTCTTCCGTTTTGGGCGGTCGCCCGCGCTTCTTGGTTTCCATAGCCCGCATGATGCCTTATTCAACTATTTATTGCAATCTTCAACTTTTAGTGGAATAATAGGTTCGTCAATTCACAAGGAGAAGGAAAATGAAAAGATTAGCGAGTGGCGAGGAAAAAGTGGGGGCGGTAGCGGGACTACCCGGCTGGATCGAAGATGTGCGTATCACCAAAGGCGCCACCGTCTACCGACGGAAATGGTGGAAGAGAGCGATGCAAAGGCTCGGGCTGTGGATTGCGCGGATGAGTGGATGAGTGGATACAGGGAGCCGACCGTTTCGTGGCAAGCCCTATCCGCCGAAGGGTGGATACGGCAAGAGGGCAAGTATCGCCACGTCTATCTGCAATCGGCGACGGATAGTGACGACGGGGCAGTCTACCTCGATGGCACGAAATTCTTACTACCCAACTGACAGGAGAAGGAAAATGAGTTCAACCGAAATTACCGACAAAAACTGGACACACGTCAGCCTGGAACATCCGAAAGCCGTGAAATTCACAGTTTCCGGGCAGGAATGGATTGACGGGAACCTGTTCCTTGTAACCCGAGTGTACGGGGCGGATGGACGACTCGAAAGCGCACGCTACACCCGCGCCGATCTTGTGAGGGGCTGAAAATGACCGACCCGAACGAACAAGACTGCCCGGTGTGCCGAGCGCCAATGCTGTGGAAGTACCTAAACACCCGGCGTTGCCCGAAGTGCAATCCGCTAACAGGGCACAAGTTTGACGGCTTGCGAGGCTTGGACTACTCAGACCGTGCGCTAGGGATCGCCGCGTCATTCAAGAGCATGCTGACCGACTGGACGATGCTGCGGCGATACACTCACCTGAAGCCTGAGAGCCTGCACGCGCATTTTGGTGGGTAGGTCAGGACTCGAACCTGAAATGCGGTATCGGCGTCTCCAGTTACGGTCGACCCTAGCTGCGTCTAACCAATTTCGCCACCTACCCAACAGCAGAGCGGACGTGTTCGATTGCGACAGGGCCACGCTTAAGTGCCGTACTACGGCCGATTTCGGGCACGGATTCATGGCTTACGACCTTGGCTATTCGCCGCACCCGCTTTCTCACACAACCGCTCTGCTGTTGGTACTGGCCTTTTTCGACGCCAGTGCGGTCTATGCAGGTGAAAGTTCGAAAACCAACAGCCCGGAAAGGGAAGGTTCAATCACCTACACAGAAGCAGACGGGGCGCTATCCCTTCCCGTTTAGGCGTATCTGGTTTCAGTCTACGCCGCTGCTTCTGTGTAGGTGCCGGTCTTTCCCGGCTGCCAGCTTGGCTCACCCCCTCACCATACCCGCGCCGAGGGGCTACGCGACGATTTCTCGTTTCGCTGCCGAACAGCTCATCAGGCGTATTGCGCGGGCCTGCGCTACTACTTGCCAAGCGTTGTAGCGGTACGCTCTTTACAAAAATTCAGGTCGTCGGCCTGTTTTCCCGACAGCCCGTTACCTCCTTGTGAGAGTTAATCGGATGCCGACGACGGGTTAATTCTACCATAAGTTGAAGGCGGGTCAACTACCTCGAAGAAAGTTTTCCAGTAAGTCTCCCACCAGATTACCGGGGCGGCGCAGAGGGTGACGAAAGTTCGACGAGAGATCATAGCGTAATGTCCTGGACGATAACGAGTTCGACGCCGGCTTCCTTGAACATAGTAACGGCGACCTCGAACTGCTCGGGCGGCATGCTTGTCTTGCCGTCTCGACAGACGACCCGTGATACCCCGGCGTTGATGAGCATGCGGGCGCAGGCGTTGCAGCACAGGTGCGTCACAAAGACCGTCGTGCCCTTCAGCCGGGGGCGGGCAGCTTGGGCGACAAGATTCTCTTCCGCGTGGGCTGTCCAAAGGTACTTCGCCGGGCGCTCCATGCGCTCGGGAAGATCGTCGACTCCGCGTGGCAATCCGTTGAACCCGGACTCCAGAACAACCTTGTCGTCGTCAACAGCGACAGCCCCGACCTTGGTTGACGGGTCTTTGCTCCAAGCGGCCTTGGCGAAAGCGTCAGCCAGGAATCGAGCAATCCATTTGGGGCTCATCAGTACGACTTGCCGCCGGCCGCCGCTCGGTTTTCCGGCTTGTGATCCGGACGGGAGGCGTTGAACTGCATTTTCTCGGCGATGGCGCCGCCCAAGTCCAACTGGAGCGCACCACACAGATCGGCGATGCGGATCACCGCGTCGGCCAGTTCAACTTCGATTGCCGGTCGATGGGGCAACTTGTCGTCCATCAGCCCTTTGCGATGACCTTCCATCGCCTCGCTGACCTCCGAGTGGATCAGTGCCAGCTTCTCGGCGACGAGCGCCTTGCCGAAGCGCGTACCGTTCCGGCATTCATCAGAATAATCCGTGCCGGATTTCAGGTGATGCCACCAACCGGCAGCCCGCGAAGCGCCGTGACAGACACTCGTAAGAAGCTCACCTGCGGTTTTAACGTTATTCATATTCACTCCTTAGCGCGCACGGAGACCGTTGCGCTTGTTCCAATCGATTGAACAATCCCGGTTGCACCAACGCTTCCCGGGTTCCAGCGGTTCACCGCAATTCAGGCAGAACCCGGTTGCTACCGGGCCTTCTGGCTTTCGGGAATTCTTGACGCTGAGCGCGTCGAGGAACTCCATTCTTTCAGCCGTTATGTCGGCAATGCCCACATAGCTCCAGGTAGAAAATGGGCATGAAAAATGCGTAGTGTTGAGCTACGCGGTTGCAGGCGACGAAATGATGCCTCGCCGTCAGAGGGAACATCATTCGGAGTATTGCGTCCATGTGACTTTTTCTCCAATACACGATGTTGGCTATTCTACATTTAGTTGAATCAGATGACAAGCACTTGGCGAGATTTTGCCAGTCGGGCTTTCCGGTCGGTCAGGCCGTTGGTTCCACCGTTGATCCGCTTGGTCGCAGCCACGATGTCGTTCTTCAACGCAGGCAGACCGTTCGCCGACCAGAACCAGCCGGCAGACAGTGCAGCCCACTTGTCCTGCAACAGCATGTCAGGTTCGGCCACCAAGTCGATGCCGAGCGCGTCACCGCAAGCCCGGTAGTTGTCCTTGAACGTGACCTGCTTCAACCCGCGACCCCGGAATTCCCATCCTTCGGCGGCATCGTTGCCGTAGCGCCCGCCGTAGACCAGATTGGCGATCTCGATCTGCCGAGACTGCGGGACGACCCGTTCATTGGGCTGGCGCCCGAGCCGGGCGGACTGGCTGAAGGTGATCCGTTTGCCGAAGGTCGCCCGGAGTCCGTCAACGCTGTAGTTGAACGATTCGGCAACCTGCGTGAACCCGTTTGACTCGGTGCCGATCTGAGCGATGAACATGGCGATCTCTTCGCGGTCGTCAATCCCGAACTCTTGCAAGGTCGTTGCGAAGGGGGCGTACCACCGGGCAGCCAGGCTCGAGGGTATGTCGGCTGCCCGGCGAAACTCGTCTACACTTATCATGGAAACCTCAACGTCGTGCTGAATCGTAGGCCGCAAGATCGGCAGCCCGTCGCTCGGCAAAGTATCGCTCAAGCACAACCCTGTCGACTACCAGAATTCGACCTTCCTTGCGAATCCTTTATCCGGCATTTACGACTCCCATTCAACAGGATGTTGAATAGGCGAGTCCGGGCGTTACGTCAAGGGCTACGAATTGGTGATTCACTGCCAGTTGCAGTCAATCCCGGCTGTATAACGTGGCCTGTATCACCGCGTTCTGATCGGCAGACTTGTCACGCAAAACGTCGAGAATTCGGTCGTCCACCGTGCCGTCCGCGACAATATGGTGGATGATTACCGACGAATTAACCTGACCGGAGCGAAGCAGGCGGGCGTTGAACTGGATATAGTATTCAAGCGACCAGGGCAGCCCGTACCACACCGTGATATAGCCGCCCTGCTGGAGATTCAATCCGAAGGACGCGCTTGCCGGGTGTGCCAGCAGAACGGGAATCTCGCCACGGTTCCACCGCGCAACGCATCCCGGATTTTCCCCAAGGACTTCGGCCCCTTTGTACCGGTGCCTGAGTTTTTCAAGGTCGAACTGATAACTGTAAGCGACGAACACTGGCTGGCCGGCAGCCTCTTCGATCAGTGTGTCGAGCGCCTTGGCCTTCAGGTCGTGGAACTCGAACGGGGACTTCTCTTCGTCGTAGACGCTCCCGTTCGACAACTGGAGAAGTTTGCCCGTCAGCACACCATTGTTGACCGCCTCAACATCGTTGGCTTCGAGATACATCGTCCTCTCGAACTCCTTGTACTGACGCATCACCTTGTCAGGTAGATGGATACGAACGATGTTGTCTATCCGCTCGGGTAACGTCAGCCAGTCTTCCGCCCGCATAGAGAGCGTGATGTCAGAAATCCTCGACGTGATCTGCTCAAGCGCCCCCGGACGCGGAGTCCACTTGTAGCCCATGTAGTCAGACTCGAACCACCGGCTACGATAAGCGTTGAAACTGCCCCCAAGACGCTCGCCACCGTCGATGAGGTAGACCTGACTCCACAGGTCGAGCAGGCCGTTCGGACACGGCGTCCCGGTCAGCAGGACGACCTTGTTGAAGTAGGAACGCACACGGCAGAGCGCCCCGAACCTGGTGATCGACCCCTTCGGCTTCGGTGTATGCTCCGGGTCGAGCGCGTATGCCTCGACGGCCTTCTTCGACGGCTTGCTCCGCTTCGTTGGATTGCGAAAGCAGGAAGACTCGTCGATCACCAGGGCGTCGTAGGGCCAGTCGTCGCCCCAAAACTCAACCAGCCAAGGGATCAGTTCCTTGTTGATGATGTGGATGTCGGAGGGAATCTTGGCCCGCGCCTCTCGCCGGTCTGCCGAGCCGGTGAGCAACTCGTAGGACAGGCAATTCAGATGCGCCCAACCCTCCAGTTCGGCAGGCCAGGTTTCCTCAGCAACCAACAGTGGGGCCACCAGAAGTACGCGAGTGATCTGAAAGGTATCAAAAAGGTCACGTAGTGCGGTTCCTGTGGTAACGGACTTGCCCAGGCCGGGTTCGAGGGTGAGCAACAGTCCGGGGAAGTTCGGACGAAGGATCATCTCGACGCCGATGTTCTGGTACTCCCGCAGGTCGGAACGATCACGCATCGAGAAGTCCCATTGATGCGTTTGTTCGTGCAAAAGCTCCAAACATTTCCTGCGCAGCCTTGTCGTACGCTCGGGCTGCGTCTTCGGCCTCCGCATGATAGCCGAGGTAGTAGTTTTTCCCGTGAAATCGAATTGTCGCCCGGAATCTTCCCGTGTCAGGATGCCGCCACACGCCCTTGAACCGACACGGACTCTTAACCTTGTGCACGTTCATGTGGTTCTCTCGGGAGTCGACCTGTCTCAAGTTATCCCATCGGTTGTCCGTTCGGATGCCATTTATGTGGTCGACGTCCAGCGAGGGCCATTCGCCCGTAACGTAGGCAAAGGCGGCCCTATGAAGCAGATAGTTGGCCTTGACGCCATCGACTCGGAACCCGAACATCAAGTAGCCCGACTTGGCTGGACAACAGATCACCATCCCTGCGTATCGGGTGTTCCATTCTGGACGCGCAGTTGGTCTGTGTCGCCACGTAAATAGGCCCGTGACCACATCGTAGTCGACCAGTTTGCGAAGAAGGTCTGGAGGTAGACGCTCGTACTTAGTCGAGGAGGGCATACCCGTCCTTCAGGTTGTCGATCAGGTGCACCTCCGCGCCGGCTTCTCGCAACTCACGAATGACGCGCACCTGATTCCGGCTAGGGTCGCCACCGGGGCGCTTCAGTTCACAGAAGACAACACGACTGTCACGAACAAATAGGCGATCCGGGGCGCCTCGCTCCCCGATGAAACACAATTTCTTGGTGATCCAACCGTTTTCCTTGGCACGGTCGACCATCAGGGACTCCATCACGGACTCAATCATATCAAGTCCTCCAAGTACGGTTCGCCGGTAATCCGTTCGTGCGCGATGGCGAAAATGTCGGGAACACTCTCGATGCCGATGAAACGTCGTCCAAGCTGCTTTGCGGCAACGCCGAACGATCCGCTGCCCATCGCGTTATCGAGAACCGTGTCGCCCTCGTTGCTGTACGTCAGGATGAGCCATTCGCCGAGCGGTACGGGTTTCTGTGCCCCATGAACCTGCTGTTGGGCGCTGAAGTCGCGGGAGATGTCGACAATCGACTTTGGGTATCGCGTGCCCGTATTCTCAAACTCCGTCCTCGGCTTCATTCCGTAGCCGTGGTCGTTCTTCTTTCCAACGTAGCCGTCCGGCGACTTTGACTTCCGCTTGTACGGCTCGCCGGTTTCCATCTGCGGATTGTAGGTTGTCTTTCCTGGTGCGAAGATCAGAATGTCTTCGTGAACGCGCATTGGCCTGATCTTTGCTAGTGCCGGGCTACCGCACTTGTTCTTGTTCCAGACTAGGTGATCCTTGTACCAGTTGGGATTCGACGCAACCAACGTCGCGGTAAACGGCATGGCCCCGAACAGGACGACGCAGCCGCCCGGCGCAAGAACTCGGCGGTACTGCTCCCACAATGGGACCAGTGGTATCGTCGAGTCCCAACTGCAGTCCGTCGTACCATAGGGCGGGTCGCAAAGAATCAGGTTCACCGACTTGTCGGGGATGGAGGTCATCTCGGCAAGACAGTCACCAAGTCTCAAATCAATCATTTGTCGTATCTTAAACGGAAAGTTGAATTATCGCACAACTTATATCAACGGGTCGACGAATGTTGGGGAAATCCAACAGGAGGACGAATTGTGCGATTCAATCCGCGAACGCATTACGCTAGCCCTGACATCCTTATTCGGAGGCAAGTACGTCCCCTTCCAGTGGACATCGAGTCCGATGTTTCGACCAATATTCGTACTGTCAGCAGAAGCTAAAGGGAGTCTTGTGAACACTTTTGGATTGAGCATTCTAAGTCCATGTAAACGGCACATGGGGCGCCCCGACGTATCACATACGGCGCACAACGCCTCATCAATTCGATCCCACCACTCGGGCGTACCAACGCGGGCATACTCAGCCGAAGACCCGATACACACTCTGTTCCAGTTACCCTCTGAAAGACGAAACAACCTATCTAGGGATTCGTGCATGTGCCATACCGGTGCACTGACTCTGTGCGGGAGGGGCCACCACGCTAACAATGCGTCATTTTCCTCCTCATCTCCGTCGATAACATCAGGCACGACTACAAAATCACAACCAGGGTGCCTTGACACCGGAGCAACCCAATCGGCAAACGCTGACCAGTCGCGTATAGGCTTTCCGGATCGCCAGGCTGGAAATGCCCCGTTGTCGACGGCGTAACTCTGACAAATACTCTGCGCAATTGATAACTGCTCTGCGTGGCGGTGACAGATGAATGCGTGACCACCTTCAACCGCCTTAATGGCCGATGAATTTGGCGTTATTGGCAATCCGTGATAGTGAATCATCGTATGTCTAGAATTTTGTGCTGCTGCAGGGATAGCGACCACAACGGATTAGCAAGTACAAAGTCGAGTGCAGTTTCTGTAGAGCCAACAACACCGTCAATCGGCTGAATAAAAAAGTATTGAAAGTCCAGTTTTTCAAAGTGTTTTGGATTTAAAAACGTGTGCGGCCATAGCAACTTAATTTCACTGCCTTTGTGCAAAACAAAATCGTGGTCTTTCGGACTAACGGTTATCCACATGGGGCCTGCGTCGGGAAGTTCGACACTTCCGTTAGTTTCAACGGCAACATCGAAATTCATACGTTTCACCGACATTATCAGACTCTTTGTCAATTGAAGTGCAGGTTCCCCACCTGTAAAAACAACCCTCGGTCGGCCCCCACCAGGCCATGACGCCGATATGGCATCAATCAATTCACATTCAGAGTATGAGGAACCACCTGCAAAGTCTGTATCACAGAAATGGCAGACCGATTTTGCCTTATGTTGCGGCAGACCTGACCACTTGTTACAACCGGAAAACCGGCAGAATACGGAAGGAGTTCCGGCGTAGCGCCCTTCACCCTGTAGTGAGTAGAAAATCTCTTTAACTTTGAACACGGGCATTCTCCAAGCCGAGGCATGCGTAACACTCACCGCATGGAAGTTTCCCGTTTGGTTGGTAACAAGTCCAAGTTGAAGGTATGCCGAAAGACCTCGCTTCAGAAAGTATGTCAGCCTTCGTCATGGCCAATAACGGGGCCAAGACAGACACACCGTATACGGATAGTGCCTTTCCAATTTCCGCAATAAACTCGTCCCGGCAGTCCGGGAAACGAGCGGCGTCAGACATATTACACCCGATCACAATTGCGTCTAGATTTTGCGAAACCGCAATCGAAGCTGCCATCGACAAAAGAACGGCGTTACGCGCCGGGAACACCGCGTCATCAATTCTAGGCATTTTTGGAATGCCGACTCGTCGAAACTCAACACCGCACGCCGTGGCTATCTCTTTGGCGTAGTCAAGTTCTATTACGTGAGGTTGCCCGTAGTCAAAACCGACACACAATTCGATCCCAGGGACTTTATACAGGCATAGACTGCTATCCATGCCACCTGAAAGTAGTAGAAGTTTACGCATCGTAAGTTGCCCCGCAGGTACAGGTCTCCCACACGGTGACAGACTGCAACTGCGGTAGTTGCGGTTTGAGTTTGTCATAAATCCACTTACACAAAATCTCACTTGTCGGATTTTCCAACCCCACAATGTCGTTTAGATAACTATGGTCTAGTTGCGCATAAATAGGCTCAACTACCGCCTTTACTTCACCAAAATCCAAGACCCATCCGGAAGTGTCAACCACCTGACCGCACAACGCCAATCGGAACCTGAAAGAATGCCCGTGCAGTCTCCCGCACTTGTGCCCGACAGGTACGTTCGGTAGGCGATGCGCCGCCTCGAACACAAACTCTTTGAAAATTGTATGCACTTCATTTCCCCTTCACCATAAAGTTGAATTATCGCACAAAACGGTTGAACAGTCTGCGTAAAATATACGACCGGACGAGCGAGACAACCGTGAAAATGAGCGTGATGGAAACGTGCGCTTCCGTGTCGACGTGAATGCCGAACCACGGAAACACGATGATCTGCGTCAGGAAGGCAACCCCGAGTCCGACCGCGATGTTGGCAACGGACTCGATCAGGCTATGGCGGCGGGATTGCATCTAGTCTTTCCGGTAGCGTTGAGCGACATACCCGGCAGCGGAAACCGGAAGGCCGACAGCCCACTCGGGCAGGCGCTCCATGCCGGCAATGAACTCGTCGAGAGAACGGGAAGCATCGGCTTCCGCCCCCACTTCGTCGTGGACGGACAGAACAACGTCGAACGCATCTTCCTCGACGTTGTTCCAGCCATTGCGCATGATGTCGCACGCGATGGCCTGGACGTAGCTCTGAAACAGGTCGCCCCCGTAGGTGCTAGTGTCGATCCAACGCTTCGTTACGGCGTCGACCGTCTTGAACCTGATCTCGAAAGAGGCCCGTCCGAACTTTTTAACCGGAACGAGTCGTGCGTCCGCCCTGTAGATGCGCCGACCGCTCGGCAGGCGGCTGACCAGAAACGTCTTCGACCCGATCTGCGTTGCGCCAAACGCACACTTGCCCCCGGCGAAGGCATACCAACTGCCGGGATTGCGCAACGCCTTGACGGCGCATTCTTCCGCGTCCCACCAGCAACGCGAAATGCCGGGGTGCCGCGCCCGCCAAGCCAGTTTGACCGCCTCGGAAGCCTGCCATTCGTCGACGAAGATGCCCGACTTGGAACCGAAGGAATTCCAGTTCTCTTCGGCCTTGACGATGAACTGGTCGTCCAGCGCCCGCTGAATCGTAGGCCAGTATTCGGCCATATCGACACCGTAAATCTTCGCCATCGACTGAAACGCGCCGACGCCGCCGCCGAACCCGAGGGCGAGTTCCGGAACCTTGCCCATCACGTTGCGCTCGGACTTGCTGACATCGTGCGGCGTGATCCCGAGAATCTGGCCGGCTGTCACCTTGTAGAGATCGGGGCCGGCACGCTTCTCTTCCCCGTCTTCCATCAACGGGTTTCCGGCTTCGTCCAGCAGGATCGTATCGTAGGCACGGAACGCCTCCAGCTTCCACTTCTCACCGCCGAGCCAGGCAGCGACCCGGCCTTCGATGTTGGAGTAGTCGGCAACGAAAAGCCGCTTGCCCGGCGGAGCCATGATGCAGCCCCGCAGGCAGGATGAAATCGCGGTAGGTACTGAGCCGTAGAGCAATTCAATCATGTCCGCCGCCCACTCGGCTTCGCCGGTCGACTCGATCCTCTTGACCAGATCGATGACCTTCTCCGCGTCTTTCCACTTCAGCCCGCCGCGTGACGGAAGGTTCTGTAACTGCGCCCCCTTGCCAGCCAGGCGTCCGGTGTTGGCGCCGTGGTGCATGAAGTTTTCCCGCATCCGGCCATCCGCCGAAGTAAGACCGATGAACCGGGAGAGTTTGGCGACAGAGGACTTGCCTGCCTCCTGCCGGATATGCAGGACTTGCGCTTCGACGCTATCGGAGTCTAGCCCGTCCAGCAGGTGCGTAACGTGCGTCTTGTCGAGTGACGTGATCGACATGCCTTCGGACTCAAGGAAGCCCTTGATCGACGCGACTTCTGTCACCGAGCCTACCGTGCCGCCCGTGATCCGGTGCAGGTCGTCCGAGTACCGGCGTTCGACGACGTTCATCACCAGACTTGCCTTCTTGGCGAAGTCCACGTCGACGAGAACCCCGCGAAAGTTGGTCTTGTGGTCGAGCAGCCATGCCGCCCGTTCGTCCTTCGACAGCGGACGCAGCACTTGGTCGAGCGCCCGTTCGGATTCAACGTCGGTCTTGCAGTATTCGATCAGGCGGGCGACCCGCTCGGCGTCGTCCCACCAGTAAACACCCGTTGGGTCTTCGCCCTTGCGCGGCTTGCGTGGCTTCGCCATGCGCTGCATCAACTTCGACCCCTCTTCGTCCTTCTGGATCGCAAGCCCCATAGCCTTGCCGGCCTCGCCGAGAGAGCGTGGTAACGCCATCACCGCCGCCCGGGCTGCCGTGCAATCCATCTGCTCGAATGGGAGATGAGGGATGCCGAGCCGGGGGGCGAGCAAGAAGTTCCAGATGCACCACTCAAAGCCCGCGTTGTGGGCGACGAAAATGACGCCTTCCGCAAGCGCGACGAGCAGCATGTCCGGGAACGGTTGATCGGGCGTCCAGGTAAGCACAGGGCCGTCCTTGAATGCATAGCACATGCACCATACCGAGGTTTCCGGGTGTCGGGCATACTGATACGCAGTAACAGCCCCTTTCGCACGACCGAAGGGCACGGTTGCGCGAGTTTCAAAGTCTAGGTGGATCATATCAACGTGTCCCGTTGCATTGCGTCAAAAACCCGGTTTCCGATCCAGCGCATAACGGGAACTGCCATCGAATTACCGAGAGCTTTGTAGCGCTGGCCGTCCTTGGATACATTCTTCCCCACTTTGATAAGCGTATGCCCATCAGGAAAACCTTGAAGTCGTTCGCATTCGACCGGCATCAAACGACGAACGCGGAATCCCGAATCAAGCACGGCAATCGACGCCTGTCCGGTTGAAGACCCGCAACCCATTGCGTGCGTCGTACCGTCTGTGTTGCTGATCGGGTCTTGTGTAGGATGGAAGGACACGGGCTGCAGGACAGCCGGGAAGCGGTTCTTCTCAGGCATACACTGTCCCTTGGACAAAACAGCGTCTGACGTTTGACTGACTTGACCTCCGTCCCACCAAGTCGCCACTACGGGGTCTTGTCCGCGAGGGTCTCCCGTTCGCTCGACGCCCCGGCCACCGCTTGTAAGGCACGGAGCAATTGCGTGGGTAATGCCTTCCCCCGTTTCTCGGATCGGCGCAGTATCCCTGCGCACGCCTTCGAACTCAAAAAGAATCGAGGCGGGATCGAACCCGTCTCTAGCACTTGCGACAACGAACACACGACGGCGGCGTTGGGCCACTCCGAAATATTGGGCATCGAGGATGCGCCACGCGATTGCTCTTTTGGGGCCAAGCACAACACCAGCGTTCGACCATTTACCCCCTGCCGGGATGAGCGGCTCATCTTCGCCGGCAAGTCCAGCAAGGAAGCAACCGAATGCGTTATCCTTGGATGACAGGACTCCAGGTACGTTTTCCCACACGACGACACAGGGTTCGTCTCTAACTCCGTCGATAGCATCTGCAAGTTCCACAAAAGCGAGAGTCAAACCGCCTCTCGGATCAGACAGACCGGCGCGAAGACCGGCCAAAGAAAACGATTGGCAGGGCGTACCTCCAACAAGGACATCCGGTGCGTCCAGGACTCTCGCTGAAACCAACTCAGCAATCCGGGTCATATCGCCGAGGTTCGGCACGTCGGGGTAGTGATGCGCAAGCACGGAACTCGGAAAAGCCTCGATCTCGGCGAACCAGGAGGGCTTGGCATCGAATCCCGCCCAAGCGACGGAAGCAGCCTCGATACCGCTGCAAACAGAACCAAATGTGAGCATAAAATACCCCCGGCCATTGCTGGCCGGGGAGTCCGTTAGATCACATCGTCGTCATCGAGATCGTCGAGGTAGTCGTCGACCGCCACCTTGCCCGCGCCAAACGAGTCGCCGTCCTTGCGGAAGCGGACGATTTCCAGCGATGCGAACAAGCCGTTGCCGCCCTGTTCCTTCTTGGTCGTCGCATACAACGAGATGACTGCGTCGACGAAGCAGCCGCCGTAGATAACGCCGTCTTCTTCGGCCAGGGGGGTCTTGTCGCGGTTGAGAATCTGCGGGCGCTTCTTGTTCGACGCAGACACGTACATCATGCCGGCGTACCCGTCGTACACATCACCTTCGCCGTTCGTCGCCTTGTCGCCTTCGCGCAGGCACTTACGGTCTTCGGCAAGCGCGGCAACGATGCGCTCAGACTTGTCGGCCCATGCCTTCACCGCGACCGCCTTAATGGCAGCGTTCAATGCCTTGATGTTGGCCTTACCATCTGCAGAATCTGGGTCGATGATGAACTGCCCGCCAAACTTGACGGGGCCACCGGGAACTGAGGCTTCGGGAGTGAAATACTTCGGGAAGGAACAACGGACATTCTTCAGTACAACTACATCGGGGCGTTCAGCCATTTTGATACTCCTTAGATAAGATCGTCGTCCAGGTCGTCCAGCATGCCGAGCAGCGGAACGAGGGGTTCGCGGGGGTCAGACAGCGGGACGAGCGCCGGCTTTCCTTCAGGTCGGGTAATGAGTTCCTGCGCGGCCTTCCAATTACGGGTTCCGGCCACTTTTTCCATCTGAGCGGGCGACTTGAGTTTCTGGTTATAGATTTCCTTCGCAGGCATCTTGGTTTTCCAGAACTCTTCCGCCGTCTCCTCGTTCGTCCAGGAACGATCACCGAGCGTCGAGACGGCCTTGAAGCCCGGCGTCGGAAGCCCTTTGATCGCGTGGTCGAGTTGCAGGATGTGGATGGACTCCAGCCACTTCTTGACGAGGGATGCGTGTTCAATGATGAAACTGCGCCGCTCGGGGGTCAGTTGGTCGATAGCGGGCAAGTTGATTTCCTCCTTTCCAATGCCGAGCATCTCGGCGAAAAAGCGATGCTGTTCCGGGCATGCGGCGTTGGCGCCAACCGGGCAGAACTGACAACCCTTCGGCGTTACTGCCAGTGGTGCGTCCGGATCATCGGTCAGCAGGGCAGCAGCGGCAGCCTCTTCGGCAAACTTCAGGATGTGGGCAAGTTCGCACTCCCACTCCTTCCACGTACCGCCCTGACCGCGCGGCTGATCGATGACCAGACGAACCCGCTTGATGGCCTTCCGGGCTTCGTCGTCGAGGGCTGCCCAGGCGCCGAGAGCGTACAGCATCAACTGCCGGTTCTCGTCGGCGCCCACGGTCACACCGCGTCCGTATTTCAGATCGAGGACGGTCAGCCGGTCGGCGTGAACGATGGTGCTGTCCGATGTTCCCCAACAGTCCTTGATCCACGCCTGCATGTCGACCCGCTGTTCGACGAGGAACTGACCGGATTGCTCGCGCACCCAATCAACCCCCTTCTGCAGGAAGTCGGCCATCTCGGCGTCGACCTCGAACGTCCAGTCCTCGACCACGCCAGTCGTGCCGATGAAGTCGGCGGCATCCTTGCCTTCCTTCAGACACTTCTCGCGGATCGAGTGAGCGAACGTCCCCTCAGCGGCGAACTGGCTGGCCGTGTCAGGGAAATGCTCGCTCAGCGCGACGGAACCCGGACACGACATCCAGCGGTCGCACGACGAGGGTGACAGGCGTGCGTGGTCAGCCACCGTAATACACCTGAAGGCCCGTCTTCAGGAACATCTTCTGAAGAAGAGTGCTCATCGACACATGCTTCGGAAACTGGAAAGCGATGGGCTTGTTCTTCCGACCTTGATGCTTCTTGCCGGCCTCAGCGTTGTGCTGCTCGGCATCCTTGCGCCACTTTTTCATTTGATCCTCCAAACGCGAAATCCGTCCTTCTCCTTGCGGGAAGTGCAGATGATACCCAACTTTGCCGCTGCCAGTTTGAAACTCGGGCGTCGGCCTGTGACGAAAAACGAGTCGCCGACTTCCATCTTGTCGAGCGGATACTTGCGATCACCGAGCCGACGATTGGCCGACTCGGGAACCGGGATCCCCTTGTCGATTTCCATCAGATCACCGATTCTTCGAGAAATTCAGTGCCTTCCGGATCGATGTCTTCGCCGGCCATCTTGCGTTCGACCAGTTGGATCGCCAGTGCGCGGTATTCCGGTTTCAGGTTGGTGGCCTTGTCGGCGCCGAAGCGTTGCAGCAGCGGCTTGACGAAGGCGTGGCGGGCCTTGCGTTCGTCAGCGTCCAGGTCTTTCGGCAGGTACTTGGTGAAGGCGGCGATCACCTCTTCGACCGTCGCTTCGGGCAACTTGGCCGACTCGCTGAAGATAGTCTTGGATTCCTTCTCCTTGGCGGCAGCGGCGGCATTGCGTTCGCGCAACTCGGATTCCAACTTGGAGTATTCCGCCTCCTCGATCTGCACGATGCTGGCTTTTTCCTTCAGCATCTTGTCGAGCGCCTTCTTGGTCGACTCCTTGCCGAAGTAGTTGGTATCGGCATCCTTCCAATAGAACGGGCCGGTGGGTTCCTTCTCGGTCTTGGTGACGGTTACGGTGCTATTGACGACCGTCTCCTTGGCGGGCAGTGCGAGAGGAACCTGACCAATGCCGCGCAGCGCGTCAGCCAGATTGTTGATTGCTTTGGCGTGTTCAAGAATTGCATTTTCGAGCATTTGTTTCTCCTTAGATTGGTTCGCCGGTTGGCGTGATTGAATTGAATCACAGGTAAAACTGTGTTGTCAACTATTCGTTGAAAATTGTCCGCTATGGTTGAAAACCGTTTGCGCGACGCGGGAAGCGCCCATACACTACGGCCAATTCAACAAACTATTGAACGCCATGAAAACTTCCCGTTACAAAGACCTCGGCCCGCTGCACGACCTCTTGCTCGAAGCCTGTCCTCCGGATGACAATGGTCGCAAGTCCATCGTCCATCTGGCCGACCTCCTGGAGTGCAGCCACCAGTACGTCTATCGCTGGATCGAGAAGGGCCGCGTCCCACCCGACTTCGCCAAACGCATCGCCGGGCTGCCGGGCGGCGCGGTTCCCATCGAGAAGTTCTACCCCTTCGTCTTCGTGTAGAACATTTACCCTGCGGTTGGTTTCCTGTGTATCATTGTATTATGACTCACGAACAAGGAGCCAACCTTGACACACAAAGAGAAGGTCGAGCGGCTGAAGTCGCTCATGCAAGAACACCAGGTTTCCGCTAAAGAAGTAGCCTCCCTGGTGCGCCGAGCCTACGGCACAGTCCTCAACTGGCGATGCGGAAGCCAAGAAATACCAGAACATCATCTCGAACTTCTGGAATTCAAGTTGAGGTTAGACCATGAAAGCAATTGAAACGCGATACGCCGGATACCGATTCCGCAGTCGTCTGGAAGCCCTGGACGGGGGGTGGGCTTACAGCGGACAGGCTGCAGTTGAAGCCGCCCTATCAGCCCGGTTTGAGCACGGGGAACGCCCATGATTACCTACGGAAGAACAACAGCCGCAGATCGCGGCACCATCGTCAGTTACGAACAGCCTTGGCCTGAAGTCGTAGACCTGTTCCGCGAACCAACGCGCGACAAGATCAGTACCGCAAAGTATCTCGCGCTCAATCCGGAGGGCCGGCAGAAGCACAAGAATACGGGGCTGTTCTTCGGCGGTCGCTGCGGAGAGGGGGTCCGCAAGGACGAAACCGTTCTGTCCAGAAGCGTCGTCAACCTCGATCTGGACAGCGACTGCGACCAGATATGGGACGAACTGAAACTCTTCGGCGTGATCGCCGCACTGCAGGGTGTCGCACACATCGTCCATTCGACGCGATCACACTCCGAAGACAAGCCGAAGTTCCGCATCCTCATACCCCTGTCGCGTGAGGCCGGGCCGGAAGAATACCAGCCGGTAGCCCGCGCACTGGCCGAAATGCTCGACCCGTCCATGCGAGCCGTCGCCCGGGAGAGTTACACCGTCGCCCAGGGCATGTACTTCCCAAGCGTGAGTTCGGATCAGGAATACCACTTCTTCGAGTTCGACGGCGAGTTCTTCGACCCGGATTCCGCGTTGGAGAAGTACCCGGCAGACAAGCCCGAGACGTGGCCGCGCAAGACCAAGGAAGCCGTTTCGGTATTCAACCCCGGGCGCAAGATCGCGCATCCGGAAGAGAAGAAGGCGGTCGCCCCGATCATCACCGCCGTGCATCGAGCAATCGGGCCGTACCGAATGATCGAAGAGTTCCTGTCGCACGTCTACGAGTCCGCCGATGGCCGCTACAGACCTTTCAGCGCGACAGGGGCCGCGAGCGTCCGCGTCTACGACGACACGTTCATTCACTCCGATCATGGGAGCGACCCGGCTTGCGGTCAGCACAACAGCTTCGACCTAGGGCGCATCCACCTGTTCGGAAACCTGGACGCCGAGTTTGAGACGCAGGATATGTCTCCCGTCGAGTGGCCGTCCTACAAGGCGATGGTTGAATTCGCGCTGCAGCAGGACGACGTTCGGGAAGTCTACGAAGAAATCGTCAACGAGAACGAAGTAGAGAAGAACACCGCCCTGCTCGCCCTGCTGGACGAGTTCGAGGAAGACGACCTGATCGGCGAAAGTCCGAAGGCGACCATCGAGATCGTTCTGGACAAGGTTCGCCGGGTCATTGCTGGCGCCCCCACATTGAACGAACTCGAAAAGCGCCTGGAGGTCATCCGGGCAATGCCCCTCGACGAGTTCAAAGACCTGCACCGTAATCTGGTCGCCCCCGACATTCAGAAGAAGTTCAAGGAACTCGGGCAAAGCCTGACCAAAGCCGAGGCCCGAAAGCTACTCAAACCGACGATGGCGGACTTGCGCAACCAACTGGCTTCGCGGGACATGCCCGACTGGATGAAGGACTGGTGCTACATCGTTTCCGAAAACAAGTTCATCAACATCGAGTCGAAGGAAATCCTGTCGAAAGACGGGTTCAACGGCAAGTTCAATAGCGCGATCAGCAAGGAGATCGGGTCGACCGAACTTGGGCTGACCATCGTTACCGCGTTCGACGCCGCGACCCAGGTCTACGGGATGCAGATGCCTTACGCCCCCCGCTACCACCCGTTGAAGCCTGCGCTGTTCGAGGAAGACGGCTCGCTGTTCGTCAACACGTACCGGGCGCCGAGCATGGAACGCTCACCGTACAAAGGGCACGAAGGAGTCGATCTGCTGAAGCGCCTGGTCGCCGACCTGTTCCCCGACAAACGTAACCAGAACATCGTGTTCGACTTCTTCGTGCACTGCGTTCGCTATCCGGGAAAGAAGCTCAAGTACGCGCTGCTGGTCAAAGGTTCGGAGGAAGAGGGTAAGTCCCTGCTCGCCTCGCTGACCCGCAAGATGCTTGGCCGACACAACACGATGATCGTGGGGCCGGACTTGCTCAAGGAGAAGTACAACGGCTGGAGTCACGAAAAACTGTTCTGCACGGTCGAGGAAATCAAGATCGTCGGGAAGGAGGCTTACGAGGTCTTGAACAAGATCAAGCCAGTCATCACCAACGAAGAAACGTCCGTCCGGAAGATGCAGAAGGACGCTACGACGGAACTCAACTTCTGCAACATCTACCTGACGACCAACTACGAAGACGCCCTGCCCTTGGAAGAGGACAACACCCGGTTCTGTGTCCTGTTCACCCAATTCCGGACGAACGAGCAGGTGATTGCCTGGCGTGAGAAGCGCGAGAAGAAGGAGGGTCGGGATTACGTCAAAGACCTGTGGCGACACATCAACGACAACCCGCACCAGTTCATTTCGTTCTTCGAGAGCTACAAATTCAGTAGGGACTATGCACCGGAAGCCCGCGCACCGATGACTGAGTTCAAGCGCATCATGGCCGAGGACACGCGAACCGACGAGCGCCAACTGCTCGAAGACATGCTGTCGGACGCCTCAGACCCGTCGATCACCAACGACATTTTGCTGTGGGACAGCTTCAAACAGATTCTCGATCTGAAAAATATCGGCGGCTATCTGTCTGGGGGCGCGGTATCGCGATTCCTCAAACCCTTGGGTTTCATCCGGGCTAGGGACTCCAGTTGCCGAATTTCCGGAAAAACGCAACACCTCAGAGTGTGGACGCGAAACCCGGAATTGGTCGGAGAGGGAAATCACCTGACCATCGAAGGCCGAAAAATGGCGATTCAGGCTTTTTCCGAAAAATCGGAATTGGACGACAGTGAAATTCTGAAGTCGAACGTCGTTCCTTTACGACGCTGAATTCCGATTTTTCAGGATTCGCCGCCTTCGGGCGGCTTTTTTACGTCATTTGTATCCGGGTGTATCCGGGTTCACCCCTATGACAAATGGAACCCGGATACACTTTTTCCATTTTAGAATCAAGGACTTAAAAAAGTGTATCCGGGTTATCCGAGTGTATCCGGGTTGTTTTGCTCTATACGTATACGTAAACGTTTACGTCAACACATCATGTAGTGTGTATTTCTTACCGGATATACAACTATTTTGTCTACATGTGTACAATATTTATACCCGGATAACCCGGATAACCCGGATACAAAGTAAGTAAACCACTGATTATATGGAGAAAAAAGTGTATCCGGGTTGTCGACCAAAAATCGGTGAACCCGGATACACTTTTTGTAAGACGCTGAATCTAAACGGAAATTCCGTTATCCGGGTTCCTTGACCCTGTTCTGGTAATCCCGAGCTGCCTCAAGTTGAGCGTTGCAATCGTCCAGTGCGGTCTTCCGGCGTTCGGCCAGTTCGGCAAGGTCACGGTAGGTCTTACCTGACCACTCGGGAACCGGGCACTCAGCGAGTAGGGTTGCCGGCACTGTGACCGTCCGGGTTTCGTGGGTGGCGCAGGCTGCGGTCAAGAGCGGCAGGCAGAGGGCGATCAAGACAGTCGATGCTTTCATGGGTATCTCCAGGTTCGGGTTTGATGTCACGGATGGCTTCCAGGGTTTGATTCAGTTTCTTGGCGTTATCCCGGGTTGCCCCGATCAACTTTCCTACGGTTTCGTCGATGGCCTTCTCCCGCACTTCCGCATCGCGCAGTTGTTGGTTGGCCGAGTCAAGCTGCTGCTCGATCACCGCGTTGTCCTGCCAAGCTACTTTCAGCCGCCATGTGACCAGCCCGAGGGCGAGCGTCAGCACGGCGATGATTGCAATTCCGATTCTCAGCATTGGAACTCCTTTCCACAGATAGTTGACATTTCATGTTTCCATTGAGAGAATCCGCATCATCAACATTTTGGTCAAGGAGAAAACGATGGAAAACCAACACCGCAAGATCACCGGCTACCGCGAACTGACACAGGAAGAGATCGACCTGATGAACGAGATCAAGGCTATCGGCGTACAACTTGACGCCCTGTGTGAGCGCATCCGGGTGCACACCACAGGCGATGTGTTCGATGGAACCGACCCGGTACGCTGGCGGTGCCTTGGTCGGGACAATCTCCAGTCCGGTCTGATGTTCCTGACCCGAGCGGTCGCCCGCCCGACGAGTTTCTGATGAACTGCGCTGACATTCTGCTCGGGTCGGCCCACCTTCCCGTTCACACGAACGGCGGTTGGGCGTTGCCTGGCGGCGGGCGTACCGATGATCGGGCTGTCGCGTTGGAGATGGCGCAGAAAATGGCGGCGCTGATCGGCGAAAAAGCCCCCCTTCGCTCGTTGAACCCTCCTGTCGAACTCAAACGTCGCCGCAGCAGGGTCGCCGTTGCGCCGGGATCGACGAACGCAACCTCGTCAATAGGGGGGTAGCTATGAGTACCAAAAAATCGAATGGCGGGCCGTTTGTGACGTTTCGCGAAGAGTGTGAAATTCTCCGCGCCAGAGTCGTCGAACTCGAAGCGCAGCTTGAAGAAGCAACCACCCGCTACCAAACATTGATGAGAATATCGCAAGAGCGTGTTGATAAGAGGGACAAGCTGATCCTTCTGGCGAAGGATGCGCTAGATTCATGTGGGTATGCTGATGACTCAACAGACTCAGAAATGTGTGGTGCATATTATGACACCGGCAAAGTCTCAGAAGCCCTCGCCGCAATCAAAGGCAGCAAGGCCGTCGAAGGGCTGATCTTGTGCGAGCAAGACCTGAACTATCAAGTCGGCGACATCATCACTTACGCACCACGGAGGACTGAGAAATGAGCCGCTTCGCAGATGATGAAACACTGACGTTGATAACCAAATTGCAACAGCAACTCGCCGCAGAGCAAGCCAACAACGCGAAGCTTAGGGACTTCATTGCTCATGCGCAGGTTTCAAGTGGCGTCTGTTGTTGCGGCGATGCTATGAATGGGCACGCATCCCCTATGACTTGCGGACATTCACCTGTCGATATGTGGGATTACGCAGTATCCAGCCTACTGGATACCAAGTCCGACGACTCCGCGCTCAGGGAATGGGGCGCTAGGCTGTTGGAGAAGGTAGCCAACGAAGCCCCGGGCGACAGCGTATGGAAACTATTCAGCGCCAGGGCGGAAAACCTCCGTAGCGGGAAGTGGAAACCATGATGACCCAAGAAGATCAACGCGCCTACTCGAGAGGCTATGCAGCAGGTCGAAAACGCCAGACGCTGGAACGTACCGTCGAGAACGTACGTCGAGAGCGTCAGGCGTTCCTGGACAAAGCCTTCCTCGCTTTGCTGCCGACAGCCATGACTCAGAATAGCTGGAAGTTCGGCGACAAGATCGTCAGCACTGTCGAAGATCGGGTTAAACTAGCTTCGTATTGGGCGAAGGAAGCCCTGCATAAACGACCTCTCGTATGACTCTCGGCGCCGCCATCCTTCTGATCGTCATCTTCGTTTCCGTACTCGGGATGTGGGCTTACACGTCCACCGTGATGTACGGCTGGTTTGTCGAACCGATGCTCGCCGGCTACGGCGGGCCGCTTGAGGCGGCGGGTTGCCTGCTGCTGATCTTCATGTACCTGTCCTACTGGTCGCCCAAGTTCGAGGACACCATCGGGAGCATGATCTACCGTCCTGTCCTCGTCCTGACATTGGGCTGGCTTCTGCACATCCACATCTCCTGAGACTCCTACTTCTGGATTTCCGAAATATCCGGTTTCCGGACTTCGGTTTTTTCGTACTTTCCAGTGTGAACTTTCTGCCGATTGTTCACATGAATTGGTCTGACCAATTGACCAAGACGCCCTTTGGGGGAGTTCACATTTCTCGGAAACCGGGCTCGGCGCCACAG
>OFRO01000192.1_pt1 | contig 24003 bp, 37 predicted proteins | sample 1543091 | NCBI WGS metagenome assembly OFRO01 (sample SAMN07774217, study PRJEB24372) | wastewater metagenome | isolation source: Exp Tend NO 10WW | collected 2016-02
GTTGCCAACTCCGAAGGTAGTTCCAATGGCCGCAAACAATGCGGCGTAGGTAGTGCGGCTCACCGCCGATCCGTCACAGAACAGCCACCCAGTTGGAGCCACCGCCCCGAAATAGAGCGAGCCAGAGCCGGGCGGAATGATGATGCCATCGGAGCCGACCTGTACGGCCAAGCGAGCGGCGAGCGAACTGAGCGAGCCTGGCAGCGTCGATCCGGACCCTAGCGCGGCCTCGATCTGCAAGATAGCCGAGGCCAGCCCGTTGACGTGTTGAGCGCGGTACAGGCTGACATTCGCTACCTGGCTGGTCCAGGTATCGGTCCCGCCTGTACTGTATGTCGAGTTCGTCGTTGACAGATCGGCCATGCTATCCCTTCACCTGGTTGTTGAGTGCTTTGAGGCGCAGTTGAATGGTGTCCATCACGAACGGGCCTCCGGTCCATGTGACGCGAATAGACGGCCTAGTGACTCGCGCCTCCACTGCCGCCTCATAGCGATACGGCACATCCTGTTTCTGGATCTTGAGATAGGGGCGGATGCTGTAGAGCCGGAACGGGAGCGCCGTGGTTGTACTCGTCCTGAAGCTAACCCGCACGCTGCATCGGTGCAGCGTCGAGCTTGTAACCACCAGCGTGGCAACTTCGGCTTGGTCGCAGGGGTCAATCTGCCACAGCCAGAGGACATCGTTGGAGTCGCGGAACGCCGCGAACTTCTCCCCTTCGCTGATTGACGCGTTATCGGTAAGCGACACAATCCCATCGTTGCTAATGGACGGCCTCCAATACCCGCCGTCCTGGTCGAGCAAGGGCGGGGCAATGATGGGACGAGGCACCATCGAGCGCGTAAAGGAAATGATGCCGCCCTGTGCGGCAATCGTGACGGGCGGCGTCGAGGCGCTGAGCTTGGACGCGAAGGTGCCATACGGCTTGCCTGGGGTTCCTGTAGATCGGAGTCTGGTTGTCGCCATGTCATACGATGATGAACGTGTCGTTATTCGCTGGGGCTTCCGTCAACGCCGGGACCGTGAAATGCCCTCTCCCCCCAGACAGCGCGTAATCGCTGATCGAGGTTGCCTGGTACTGCAAGGCCCCGCTGGTGAAAAGAATCACCCGCCCGTTATAGTGGTCGGCGGTCGCCTCCGTGATGTCGTCGGCCTCAAATTCGGTCGTGGTGGGCGAAAAGGCCGCTGTGTCAATCGTGCCGGTCTGCTCAGTGAGCACCGCCGTTTGCAATCGGCCTGCGGCAGTCGCCCCGAGGGCATCCGTCACCGCCTTAATCGCAGCCACTTCGGTATCGACGAAATCATCGAGCGTGTTCACACTCGCCTGGGTCGCCAGTGACGTGAGCCCTGCGCCCGTCGCCCCGATTACATCGGTGTCCGCCAGGATCGCATCGACATCCGTCTTGAGTTGTTCGCCGAAGGTGCCACTCGTCGTGTGCCCTGCGGTCGCTTCGTCCCAGACCGCATCGGCGACGGCCCCCGCGGTCGGGATGTCTCCGGTCGCGGCCGGAGCCGCGGGCAAGTTGTCTGTTTTGGCCTTGATTGCTGCGACTTCGGTATCCACCGCGGCCAGAATCGCCGCTACTTCCGTGTCGATATAGCCGATGATGGTGGACTGATTGGCCGATGTCGCCAGGCCACTCTGAATCTCGGTCACGGCATCTGCCGCGAGTTCTGACGCGCCGATCGCATCTGCCGCAATCTTCGCCGCCGTGATGGTATCTGCGGCCAAGGTGCTCGCCCCGATCGCCCCGGAGTTCCACGCGGTTCCGGCTGCGTGCGTAGTGTTCACTTCCGGTCGTCCACCGCTGGCCGTTGCCGCTGTGCCGTTGAAATAGGTGGTATTCACTTCCGGCCGGCCGCTGGCTGCTGTCACCGCCGAGCCGTTAAATTGCGTGGTGGAGACGTCGAGAATATCCCCGCCGCCGATCAGCGAGTCATAGACATTGGCCGCGAGCACCACCATTTCGACCCGCACCGCCAAAGCGCCGGCCACATGGATAAAGGCCACCATCGGCCCCAAGGTGTTTGTATCCGTCGCGTCCATCACCGCGTAATAAATGCCGTTGCTGATATGGGTTCCGCCGCCGCTATTCTTATTCGCCAGGGAGGTTGCCCCGTTCTTCCACAACTTTATGTCGGTGTTGGCGATAGTCAGTCCCGTTTTCTCTGTGTTGCCGTCCGTCGAGTCTACGAAGTAGCCTAATGGGACTTCCTGAGAGGCCGTCGACTGCTTGAGATAAATGGGCATTAGGCAATCCCCTGTTGCTGTAAGTGATGCGTAAAGACAGGAACGGGAGTCCCCGCGGCCGCAGTCGGCTTGACCGGCACCGCTGCAATCGCCCAGGTTTGCGACGTGCTATTGCTCCAGCTCATGGTTGTGCTACTAGCGCCTGGCTCCGTGCTGCACGCGTACTTAATGAATCCATTCCCGGTGTTCGTCTTCACGCGCTGCGTTTGCCCGCTGCCTACAGTGAGCGTCCCGCTATGGACGATCAAGAGCGAGTCAAGCACAAGTTCTCCGCTTGCCGATGAGACCGCTACGCTTGGCGCATCGCTTGTCCCGCTTGCCGACCCTGCCGTCCCGAATGGCGTGACTTGATCGACTCCCGTGAAAGAAATGGCGGAAATCCCAATATCGAACACGCTCAGATTCGGCGTAACAGAAACGGTCAACGTTCCCGCGTTGGGAGCCGCCATGCCCCAGATGCTGACCGTGTACTCGCCGCTTGTCAGTGATTCCAGTTCGGTCAAGGCATCACCATCAAAGGTCACATCCGTGATATATGTCGTATTGCGATAGTTCGCGATGCACACGCACAGCGCACGATCAGACCCGCTCACTGTATGAGAAAACGTAAACGGCCCAGTCCCGCCTCCAGATGTATTGCTCACCGCGTCTACTGCTAAGGCCATGGCTTACGGCTCCGGGGTAATGCTGGGAATCCAGTAGGCCCCATCAGGGCTCTGTAAACACCAATCGGTGGTATAGTTGCTCGCGTTGTTCGCGGCCCGATCCACCAGGGCGAACCGCTCCAGCAATTGCTGCACTAAATCAGAATACGTCCCGCCATCGTCGTAGCGGCCTCCGTCATCGTAGTACGTGAGCGCCATTAGTCAGACACCGCCTGGAGTGGGATGTTCTGCGCGATAATGCCAGGGAGGTCGTAGACATCGACGGACGCCACGGCTTCATCCTGGCTAATATCCATATGCACCCCGCGTAGGTATTTCTGCCGTGAGGGAATCCCGAAATCCTCGTACATGCTCTGATACACGCCGGTAATATCGTTGTCGGCCAGCCCCACCGCATCGCTGTAGACGTTCGGCACATCAAGCCGGTAGGTGAAGGCCCCGACCGCACTGTTGCCTTCGCCCCCATAAATGGCGTTGTCGCCGTTCGCGTTCTCCACCCAGACGCAGCCGACCGATTGCCCATCCATCGGCCCATACCAGACCGGCTCGCCGTTGGTGATGAGGAAGGCGCGAATATCCATCCAAAATTGTTTGGTCGCGAAGGTATCGGTGCCGGTCGGAATGCCGAGATATAGCTTGCGGTCGTGATACGCCATCCAGACCTGATTGAGCGCTGCCGTATTGGTCGAATCGCATCCGGCGATGTCGCCAGTCGCCTGGATCTTGTCGCCCACATACCGGCCCGTCAGCGAGCCTTCCGGCAGAAAGTAGACATTCAAGTCGGTGGTGAACCAGAAGATGCCGACCCCCGGCACGGTGCAGACCGATTTCGGGCTTGCCGTCCCGACGTTCGGGTCCAGCAATTGAATCGAGCCGTTCTCGCCGGTCGAGGCGCTGACGTTGGTCACGTCATCCCCGAAATCGGTTCCGGACACGAGGTAGTAGGCATTCGATTGAAAGGCCAGCGCCCCAGGATAGAGCGTGTCCGTGCCGCGCACCGTAAAGGGGTGGAGAACGGTAAAGAGGCCAGGCTTCACAGGCCGCAACGTGGCCCAGCTGGAATTATTCGACCACACGCTATCGCTGCGCGGGTTCGTCCGCTCAATACCGTTAACGGTAATCGCCATCATGCGATCCAGCACAGGAACCACCGGCCCTCTCGGGGCAGGAATGGCCGTACCGGAGACGGTCGAGAAGGTGGTACCATCATACTTGCGCAGCGTGTCCGTGTTGTTGCTGATATACACGCTGTCGGTAATCGGCCAGGTCGCGAAATAGGTGTCAAGATCCGCCGTCATGCCGGTCGTCAGTGATGTCGGCGTCCCTGCATCGCTCAAGACCGAAATCCTGGTGTCGTAGGCAATGAGTCGCTTACTCGTTGGGGAGCCTGCCCCGTAGTAGTATTTATGCCCGCCGCGAATGCGATAGGCTCCCAGGCTCGTCCCGTTCACGCGAGTTGAGCCGTTCCGCCCCCGCAATCCGCCTTCAATGATGCAGTTCTGCATAATCACGGCGTCGCCCTGCATAAGATCCTGGTTCGCCTTATACAAATTGATCCCCAACACGGGGTCTTTGTACTCGCACCGCTCCCGCCCATCTGAGCCGGTGCCGGATATGCGTCCACGTAAGGCCATTAGGTCGTTGCCCTGCTGACTTCGTAAAAGGTTGGGGTACTATCCAGACATTCGAGCACCAGGCTTGCGCCTGAGGCAGAAGTCCAATTGCCAGTGAGATTGAACGTCGCGTTATCGGTGATGGTGCTGTTCCCGTTTGCCCCGATGATGGTATAGCGTTCACCGGGGACGGCATTGGATGCCGTGGTGTAGGTGCAACTACTGGCATTGTTCAGGTAGACGGTATAGCCGTAGGCAAAATTGAGATTCTGCCCTGCCCCGCTCTGCCCGCTGGTGGTGATCGGAAAGCCTGGCGTGGTGGTGTTGCGCTCGATGATGTTTTTGTAGGTCGCTCGCTTGCAGCTGGTCGCCAGGCTGTTGGTGTTCAGAATGCAGCGGCCCGTGCTGTTCCCATCCGCCGTGATGTTCTCTAAATGCACATGCTGATAGGTGCCCGTGCTGTCCTGCCCGAAGAGGCTATAGGTGCCGCTGGACGCGGTTGACCAGCCCTTGACGACCACGTTCCGAAACTCGATATGGTCCATCGTGGCTCCAGAGGCCAGCGCCGTATGCAACCCGCGATAGCCGAGATCTTCCAGGTAGGCGGAATTGACGACGACATTGCGAATCGTAGACGTGTCTGATCCGGTCACGGTAATGGCTCCAGGGATTCCAGTTTCGCCGGTGATGTTTTTCAGCGTCAGTGTGTCGATGGAGACATTTTCGAGCTGTTCCGTCCCGAATGACGAGACGAGGACGCCGTTAAAGCAGTCGTCCACGTCCAGGGAGCCGATGTGCCAGTTATGATAGAGTTCGCTGCTGCCTCCTGCCCCGTTCCCGACTAACTTCACGGCCTGCGATTGATTGGTGGACGCGTTCCGCGCCTTCAGACTGCGGATGTCGATATTCCGGCATCCAAACAAATAGGCCGCGTGGTCGCCGCAATCGTTCTGGTCGAGGATCAACGCGTCGCCGCTCACTTGCGTCACGCGGTTGACGTTGAAGCAGCTACCCACGTAGCTGGAGGCTGGCCCCGCCACTTGCAGATCCAGCGCCACGAAGGACACGAGGTCCATGGTGTAGCTCGCGCCACCGTCCACATAGACCCCGATGTTGAAGCCCCGCGTCTTGATATTCCGCAGGGTCATGGATTGATTGGCCGTGGCGGGCGCGTCAAAGGAAATGGCTTTCATGCTGCGGTTATTCGTCAGGGCCGTCGCCGTTTTGACCTGGAAATGTTCGAGCACGCAGGATTTTGAGAACGTAAGCCCGTGTTTCGTGGAGGCGTCTGCCGTGCTTTCGATAATGGACAGATCCCAGTGGAGTCCGCGAATCTGCACCGGCCCCGTAAAGGCGATGGTGTCATCCACTTGAATGGTATAGCCTGGCAGGTGAAGCCCCCCGCCCACCGATCCAAACGCGGCGGCTATCTTCTGCAAAGCCGTTTTCCCTGCGGAGGCAGACACGCCAGGGAAGGCCCCAAACCAGGCAGGCCACACCCAGCCAGGTTTTGCAAAGGTAATCGTCCCGCTAGAGGCGTCCAGGCATTGCTGATAGGGCGGGCAGTCAATCGTGTCTCCGCTGTAGAGCGTGAGCGTCACGCCTACGGCTGGAGTGAGCTTGCCCGCGCCGAGGAATCGCCACGAGATGTTAGGGTACGCCGTCAAGTCGGTATTCGCGTTGACCGCCGTGTTTTCCGTGACAATCAACGTCGTTTGCGTCGAGGTGCCGATATTCGCGAGCGCGGCGTTAATCGTGCCATGCTTCCACAGCGTATCGACGTTCTGTTGATATTGCCGCACATCGTCCAGCCACTTATTAGCCACGATCTGGACCGAATCGGTATCAACTAAGGTGCGCGTCGTCATCTAGCGATACCCTTCCGTTTGCGTCATGGTGTAATTATGTGTGGCGTATTTCTTCAGCATCAGCTCCCATATCTGCAGCGCCTGTCCGTATCGGTCGTCATCGTACCGCCCCATGGCCTCTACCTTGGTGCCTTGAATCCAGAGCGTGCGGCGTTCGCGAAGATGCTTCACGAACAACGTGCCGGTTTCATCCAGCAACGTCAGGTTGGGCCGGTAGGTCATCACACAGGCATAGCGGTTGTGATTCGGCGCAGGAAAGACGCGGAAGGCCGGTAAGCTGCCTGTCGGCGGGGCCACGGAGGTCACGGTGTAAGAGGTCGGGTAGCCGATAGCCGGAAGCGATTGCTTCGTGAATGCGCCTGCCTCATCGTCCCGCAGCAACCGCCGCATGTCGGTCGCGATCAAATAGGTCGAGGTGCTGTCAGGCGTGGTGAGCCAGGATACGTTCGGCGTGCAGACCTTCGTGGTATTGTCAAAATTCACAATTTGTCGGTGCTGCCCGACTCCGGTTCCGCCTGTGATGAAGAGGAAGAGCCCTTGAATCGACGCCTCTTCTGCGGACAGCGACGAGGCTAAGGTGATGGTGGTAGACGTGCCACTCTGCGCGGTCCCGACGTACTCTTCCGGCCCGCTGTAGACATCCAGGTAGACCGCCGCGTCGAGATCCGACGGCGTGGTGAGGTAGCCCTTCCCCGCTTGCATCAAGAGGTAGTAGCGCGTCTCCAGCAACTTATCGGTCGGGTTGTGCAACCAGAGCTGCGTCTTGACGCTCTGAAAGCCGTCCTCGGCCAGTTCGGTGACTTGCGCGGAGGTCGGGCTTGGCATGCCTGCCTGCTTGAGCGCGGCAGTACAAATGCTGGTCACATCAGGATTTGATGCAACGGCCATTAGTTTCTCCCCGATAAATAGAGGTGGTCAACCCAATGTTCCCACGCCACAGTATTCGACGTGCCCATGTCTCCGCTGCCATCCCATGTTTGCGACATCACCCATTCGTTAAGCCCGACCCCGTTTGAGTAGTTGAGATTGGTATGGTTATGCGTCAGGACGCCATTGATCCAGAGTTGCAAGATGCCATCCTGTGAGGTGATGGTGGTACTGGCCCGCATCCTCCATTCCAATTTTGTCCACACTCCCGCCACCATGGTCCCATTGCCGACATTGGCCGGGAAGAATGAACCGGAGTCGGACGATGGTCCAAGAATGTGCTGGTTGGAGGCCCCCCCATTCACGGAAAAGAGCAGTTGCCCAGTCCCCCCAGAAAGACGCCCGTTGTTGAAAACAATCACCCCGTTGGACGCTGGCCCACGTAGAAAAAACATTTTGTTCGCGACGATACGGCCCTGGAACGCGGCGTTCGTCCTCCACCACACGCCCATAAACAACTCACGGTAGACCGTCGGGCTGTAGGCGTGTAATTCGTTGCCGCCCTCTCTCGCAAACGCTTCGAGCCGCGCCACCAGGCAGGACGATGGAGAGAGCGGAGCCGTCGAATCGGAGCGAATGGCCCCGCCGTTGTAGTTATTCTCCATATTTGGGCCGACAATGGTGTTGAACGGCCAATTAAGGATTGTCGTCATGCCGCTTGGCTCGTTCTGAAAGGCCCCATTATTCCCTGCCGGGGGTCCTGGATCAGTGCCGGGGGATGGCGTGGTAAACGTGACTTGGACGCCTGACACGGTGTAGCCCGATCCGCTCGTATGGGTGAAGCGGATGGTGTTGTTGCCGTTCACGAACAACGACACAGCCGGGGTACGCGTCACGGTGGCCGACACGCCAGCATTGGCGGCATTCGTCTCCCAGATGGCACTCGCCAGCGTGCCATTGATGTAATACGCGCCCATCTCGCCCGTGAGATTGACGCCCGTGACGTTCATGGCTGCCCCGGTCGCATTTGAGGGCTTTGAGAGCGAGACAGTCAGGATCGCATCTTCCGGCAAAATCGACCCGCGCAAATCAAACGGAAGGCTTGTCTGAGTTGCGGGAGGCGTCGGAGTCGAAGCCGTCGTGAAGGCTGGCGTCCCGATGGCGGTCACGGTGTAGCCGCTGCCGGTGTCATGCGTGAATCGAAGCGTATTGCTGCCGTTGACGAGATAGGCCACCGGCACCGCAAGCGAGACGGTGGCAGAGACGCCCGCGTTCGATGGGTTCGTGGCCCAAATCGGCAGGCTGTTGGTGCTGCCGTTGAAGTACACGCGGCCATAGGTGGCCGCAAGGTTGACGCCCGTGATGTCAATGGTACAGCCATCCGCGTTGCTCGGCTTGTTGGCCGTCAGGGTATACGTCCCCTCTTCCGGAGCGGTCCCGTTCAAGGTAAACGGCAAGGTGGTTTGTGTCGTGCTCCCGCCGCCTGTCGTCGTCGTGGTCGTGAGCGCAATCGAGACCGTCAGTCCGGTTGAGGCGAATGAAATACCGCCCACGCCTTTCACTAAGAAATCAAATTCATCATCGGTGGTGCAGTTGCCCGTGAGGTTCAGCGTGTAGCCGGTGGCATCGCCTGCCGTGATGGTCTGCGGGCCATAGATCGCTGCGCCGTTCTTCAGAACGGTCACGGTGACGTTATTGCCCGACCCTCCAGCCGTGTCGGCGTCGAATACTTGGCCGGTAATGGCGAAGGTGCCGGTGCCTTGCGCGACCCATCGCCGCATGGCTCCATGCGTGCCGCCTGGATGCTGGCCGGTCGCCCAAATACCCTGATAGGTTTCACCCCCGTTCCAGATGAAGGACCCAGCCGAATAGGTCATCGGCGTTTCATCTTCTTCGAGGTAGTACCATCCGCGATACCCTTGCGTGCCGTTGAAATCGCCTTGACTGGTGTAGGTCGTGACAACAGTGGTCGTTGTGGGCGGACTGGTCGAACCGCCACCGCCGCCGCCAGATGGGGGCGTTTCCGGTGGAGCCGGTTCAACGGGAGGCGTTTCCGGCCCAGGGGTCGGAGGGGGAGCCGAGACGCCACCATCGGTGACTGGGCTAATCGCAATGTTTTGACAGGCCACTTTGATTCCTTTTAGGAGCGTGCGAGCACGCGTGACTTTTGGCGCACTGGGGCGATTCGGCCCCAGGTTGTCCAGGGCTTCGTCAATGTCGCTGAGTAAGGCAGCTTTCGCATCTTGTTGCATCCTTCCCTATCGCCCCACCCCCATCAGCATCAGGCCGCCTGGTGCGCTGGCCGCAGCCGCCGCCAGTTCCATGGTGACCGCCCAGAGCGTGCGAGCTTCGGCGTCTGCCGTGCCTTCAAAGTTCACGGTCGCCGTAAAGGTGCCGGTGACTTGCAGCGCGACGGATAGGTAGCCTTTCGTGGTAATGGCTGAGCCGTCACCGTCTGCGCCTGCGGCTCGCTGCAAGGAAATCGGATTTTGTGTAAAGCGTTGCTGCGCGTCGGCTGGCGAGGCCCACGCGATCAGCTGAACCAGAAGTAGAAGGCGAATCATCATGTGCAGCATGGGCGCTCCAATGGGGGCCACTCCGAAGAATGGCCCCCGGTTCGGTTTAGTACGCGTTGCCGAGCATGGTCTGCGGCAACTTGGCGTTATGCTTCATGCCATCAGGCCCACGGAGCTTCTTCGGGCTGTAGGCCACTTCCAGGCCCAGCGGAAACTTGTCCTCCGTCAGCCCTGCGGCAAATGCGTCCAGCTCCACTTGCAACATGAGGGCTTCCACGTTCGCGGCCAGGGTGCCGCCTTTCAGAATGCCCCATTCGGTGGCCTGCCAGATATACGCACCCGCCACCGTATCTTCGGCAATCACGGTATCAAGCGCCGTGGCAGCGGCGGCAATCGTGGTCGTATTCGGGACAATCGACTTATAGAACACCTTCCAGGTGATGGTGTCGGCAGTCGTCGCGCTGCCGGAGGTCCAATGCACGCGGAAGCGAATGTCTTTCGCAATGTCGATGTCATGAGGCATTTGCAAGTTGTGGTCGAGCAAATCGCCTGCGGTATCCATGAGGATGGACACGATGCCGAAGGTGGAGATTTCTTGCTGTACCGGAGCGCCGCCCCCAGCGCCGACACTCACCCCGGCTGCGCCGAGGATGCCGGAAAAGTTGGGAACCGGGATATAGAGGCGTTTCGGCCTCCACTCGAAACATGCATCACTGAAATACCGTTCAGGCATGGACTCTCCTTTCGGCTCAGGGGAGAGGCCATGTCAGCCCCTCCCCATCTGGCCGTGAATTAGCGATACGCGATCCAGGTGTACGTCTTGCTGGCTTCCTGGCAGGACGCATCAGTGCCAACCAAAAACCCATGGTTGGTACCGTCCGTCTGCGCAACCGGCGTAATGCCTCCAGACGAGACCGCTGCGCCCGCATCGGTGATGCCGGTGCCGTCTCCCATGTCGGAGGTCCAGGTCAGCGACACATCGCAATCGGTGGCGTTCACGATAGTGACGCGTGACGGGACAAACCCGCAGTTTACATAGGTGGCTGACGGCGAGGCGTCACACACCAATTTCCCTTGCACGAACCCACTGTTGATGCCCGGTCGAATTGTCACTACTCCAACAGCCATAGGGCCTCCTTATAAGCGGATCAGGTTGTACATCGGCAGATCGGCCATTTCGGACGACTGTTGCATCGCCTCCCGCTGTGGCCGACCTTCGCCCCCGACTGCATGTTCATAGCGGGTCAAGGGGCTATTCTTGATGTACCGGATGCGGGCGTTTTCCACTTCCTTGACGAACGCTTCAGGAATCTCCGCAGACTTCCCGAACTCCAGTTCGCACAAGTAGCCGTTAATCCGGACCTTCAAAAACTCCGGTTTACTCTGATCCATGTACTGCCCCCATCCCAGGTGGTACTTGACTCGCGGCGAACCGTCCGTCCAGGGGTTGGGGTACGATTTGATTTTCTTGCTCGTGCCGATATTCGCCATCTGCTATCCTCCGTTTTTTGCCCATCGGTACAACTCGTCGTCATGCTTGACGAGTGCGTGATCTACGCGCACCTCCACACAGGGGGTCCGCCGCTTACTGCTGCAATTCTTGCGGTCTACCTCGCTGGAAAAGTGCTGCGCGTGCCGATAGGCCTCCGCTTTGGAAAGCCCGCGTTGAACGGGCCTTCCATCGTGGTAGACGGTGTAGCAATTCGGATCAACCGGCATCAGACAACTCCTCCCAGCAATGCTTCGCGCATGAATCGATAAACGGTTGTCTTGTGTTCGCAAGTCCCGCCGTTTATGTGTTTCGACTGGTTGCATGAATGACAAAGGATTTGGTACCGATCAGGAGGGCATCCTGCGTCGAGAACTTTCTTGTAAAATCGAACCCCCGAACGCCTCTGCCCGTCACGATCTGCCTTCCCGTCATTCCTCACGTGGTCTAGCGCGAGCATTGTTGGGAGCTGCTCACCGCAGCATCCGCACTTATTGCCTAACGCTTCGTAGACGCGAGCCTTCTGTTGATCGCGGTATGCCGCCATGTATTCATTCCGCTTCTTTCGGAAATCTTCATCGCTTGCATACCGCGCCTGCCATCGTATTCGGCGGCGCTCTTTGTTGCGCGCATGCCACGCTGCCAGGTACTCTTTGGCCCGCTCTTTGTCTCGATAAGCCATAAGCGTTTGCCCTATAAACTCGCCGCACACTCGATCCGACACAACCAGTCCTGGTTGGTGATGAGCCGTGCGCCAATGGTTTTCCACCCGATGGTAGCAATCTGATCCAAGGGGTCAGCGGTTCCGGCAGAGCCCAGCGGCTTCGAAATGAAGGAGCTGGATTTGCCGTTCAGCGGCACCTTGGTAAATCCGTTCTTGGCAAAGATGAGGATGGTGTAGACATCCGCCACGCTCGCCGTATTCTTCACGGTCGTGCTGGAGGCTCCACCGCCCGCGTACTTCTTCCCGCCCGCGCCGAGGCTGGAGGGGTCAGGGGCTTCAAAGAAGGCAATCTGCTTATAGCGCCCGATTTCGCCATCGGCTGCGCCCTTGTACTCAGAGGCCCACTTGAAGCCGTTGATGTTCTGGAGATCGAACACCACATCCGGCAAGGTGATGGCCGCATACGCCGCCATTGTCGGGAAGCTGTTTTCAGACATGTTCCCCGAGTTTCCGCCGAGGTGTTTTTCGGCTCCCTCGTTCGACAACACGCGGATGGCTCTGTCGAGGTCGTTAAAGTCCACGATCTCGGTAATGTCCGTCCGGTTGCTGCCGTTCGAGCGAATGACGTTCGTGCCTGCAATCGCGGTATCGCGATCCACGGCGTCAATCGTGTAGCCTTCCTGTTCACCCAGCAACATGGTCCAGTGCTGGAGGATGGCGTCTTTCATGGTCCATTGCGCGTAGTCAGACAGGGCGATGAAATCGCCGTGCTGGTACACGGTGGCCTGAAAGTCGTCCAGGCTAGGGGTTTTGCCGGAAGGCGCGACACCTTCAGTCAATGGAGAGAGCGCTAGCGCCAGATGTGCGTACCGGCGCATAATGACGGTTTTGCCTTCACGAGACGGCATATCGCTTGATTCAGCGAATCGCGCATGAAGATTCCGGTACTTCGCCCGCGTCAACAGCTTTTTGCTGTAGTACGCCTGGGTTACATCCGGCGAGGACGAGAGATCGGTCACTAAATCTGTCGAACGAACTGTAGGCATAGGCTAAACTCCTAAGACGTTCTCTCGCTCCCACTTGGCAAACTCCGCATCGCCCATAGCCTCAAACTGCTTCGCGGTCATGGCCCCAGATTTAGCCACGGTGGCCGTACCGGCCCCGGCTTTCTGAGCGGCCCGTGCCTGCTTCTGCAAATTGCCTAACAGTTCCTTGCGGTCCGTCTGGACAACTCGCGTCTTGCTGGCTCCGGTCTTGTGCGCGGCCCACAGCACCGCATCGGCCTTTGAGGCCGTGCCTTCTGGGTAGCCTGCCCGCACCATCTGCGCGTAGCGTTGTTCGGCCATGGTATAGAGCGGAGACCCTGGCGAGAGGTCTTGTTGATAGGTTTCAAACACCGCCAGAGCATCGGCCTCTAACGACTGGGTGGCCGTCGAGCGCGTGAAGTCCTGCGTATATTCCCGCTTGGCTTCCAGCTTGGAAATTTCGCGGTCGTAGCGGGAAATCTGGCTGAGGGCCTTCACCCGCTCACTCTGCGAAATATCCTCACGCACGGCGTACTGCTCCCACTTCCCGCGCTCAGCTTCGTGCTTCTCGATGGTCGCGGCGATGGGGTCGGCAGTTTGGGCTTGTGGCTGCGCGGTCTTGCGATACGCGGCCAATTCGCCCGCCATGCGGCTGGCTTCACGTTGGCTGTCGAGGTACGATTGCTCTAGCTCTTCTGGTGACTTGTACTTCCCAGCGTAGAGGCGCGGCGCAGGTTGCCCATTGTCTGGGGCTGCGGCAGCGTTCTCGAAACTGGGCTCAGCAGAAAGATCAGGAGCAACGGCCTCGTCCGTGGGTTGCCCTTCCGGGGCCACGTCTGGGAGGGTTTCGTTGTCGTCCATGTGATCTCCTTATGTGCCTGGGTACGCAGGGCTTAGGTAAAGGTCCGTACCGACCGACTAACTCTTGTTGACGCCTGCACTGGCCCCCTGGCCCTGACCGGCCCCAATCGCTTGCGCCACTTCTGGCCGTGGCTGCTGCATCCCCTTCTGGGACACGGCGGTCTTGATCTCGTCTTTGTACGGCACGTCCGCCGTCTCCAAGAGCAGTTCGGGCGGAATCGGAAACCCAATCGACGCCAGTTGCATCAGGCGCGTGAAGATGCTTTCGCGTGCCGACTGGCTGGCCTCTTGGAATCCGACAATGCAATCGGCTTCCAGGTCCATGACGCGCTTAAAGGTTTCGTACATCTGCGTCGCATCCACCGGCACCTTCATCGGCAAGCCCATCACTTCAGCCATACGGCCCTCTTGCCCGATAATCCGGTCCAACTTTTCCGGCGAATAATGCTGCTGAATGGCCTTGAGGTAGAGCAGGCCGGTATATTCCTTCGTGCGCTTCCAGTTGCCGAAGATGGGGCCGATACCCATCAGCGCCCCAGATTGAGACGCCATCTTGGACCGGCCCGAGACGGTCTTTTGCGTGTCCTGCCCGAGCGTGCTGCTGTTGATATTGGAAATCCGCATCGACATATCCAGGCCGAACTCGACCAGTGCGAGGTCTCCAGGGCTGAACGAGCCGGGCGGATAATTCACAGGCGGGGTGCTGGTGTACTCACCCACAAAGCCAGGGCGGGAGAGTTGTTTCTTGAGCTTTTCGAGGTCTTGATTGTCGGACTTGTTGAACCAGGTCTGGCCCTTGGGGGCGCGGTTCATCGTGTCCACAATGGTGGAATGATGCAGGTTGATTTCCTGCTGCGGGTCTTTCAGGTCGCGGACAATGCCCTTGATGTCATCGAGGCTGTCGGAATCCTGAAAGCAGATAAACGGGCTGTAGGGATAGCGCCATCCGTCGAAGTCCTCGAATGGCGTATCGTCCAGCAATTCCCAGCCGGTCAAATGGGCGCAGCGTAGGGCCGTCGTGTCGCGTGACAATATGGTGTAAGCGTTCGCGGCTTCGCGTCCCGCGTCTCGGCGTACCTGGTCGATCATCTGCACGCCTTCATCGGGCGTCATCACCGGCATCATCTGGCCGGTCGCCTGATTCAGCAGGACATGCGCTTGATCAGTCTGGTAAATGGCAAAGGGGCGGGCCGCTGCGGCTCCCGCTGAATCGTGGATCTGCTGGATCATGGCCTCGGCGGTCTTGGCATCCTTGACCCGCTGGACAGCCTGGTCCGGAGGCGCAGCTTTATTGATGAGCAGGGTGACGGACACCGGCACGCGGTAGGAGTGCCGCATCACCCGAATCATGTCCTTCTCTTTGTCGTACAGTTCGCGGATGAAATGTTCGGGCACGCCGGTCAGGTTCGGTTCATAGGGCAACCAATCGCTGACGTTGACCATGCGTGACCGATGCCCAGGCCACATGTCGTCAATCTCGTCGGCATCCATCCACATCAGCTCGCCCTGATAGCGGGCGTCAATCCGGTTGTAGAGCCTGGCGCGTGGATCGCAGTACCACGTATTGGTTTCGAGGCAGTTGACCTTGATATCGCCTTCGATCAGGTCGTCGGTGTAGTCGAAGGAGTGATAGACCTTGAGGACGGACAGGCCGCACGCTGCGCCGAGTCGAAATTGCTTGCGTTCCTCATGGATCGCGCCTGAGCGGTCGCACAGGTTCTTCACGGCCAGCGTGGCAATGCGGCTGGTGAACTCATCTTCCCCGCCTCGCGGAAAGTACCGGTAGTCCTGCTCGCGATCTTCCTGAATGCCGCACAGCAGGTTGACTTGCGGATGGATAATGTTGAAGGAGAGGGCGGGGCGCTTCTCTGCGATGCGCTGGTCGTAATCTGCGGCGCTCCATTGCCCTTTGCCGCCGATCTCGAAGCTCATGTCGTCCTTCATCTGCGCCCGCAAGAATTGGGACGCATCGAACGCCGACTTGACCTCTTTCGTCACTTGCGCGACGAGATCCTTGTCCTTCTTCTTATTCTTCGACTTTGGGGCGTCAGCTTGCGTTACGGCCATCTAGGCATCCACCTCAAACACGTCAAAAAACCAATGCTCAAAGAGCGGTCGGCACGCGCACCGGACAGAAGTGGCTCGCCGTCTGGAGGACCGCAATCGTGTGTTCCGCATGGCACTCCATACAGATCAAGCGCCCCGCTGCGAGCGGAAGCCGTTGCACCCAATGATGAGACCGCCCAGCTTCTGGTGCGTACTGCCACATCAGACCGACATCCAACTCCCGCCGCTGATCGGCGTGATCGCTAAGGGATTCCACTTGGCCTGCTGATCGCGAATCATCTGCAAGGCGTCCCGCTTCGGCTCCTGCTTCTCCGGCGTCATCACGGTCGGCAAAATGCTGAGCAGGTAGCGGGTTTCGTCAATCGCGTGGTCGTTGTGGTCCACCGGCTCATCCGGCGCATTGCGGAGAATGGTGCCCTTGGCCTTCTTCCACTTGTAGTTCATGAACTCGGTGATGCATTTCTCGTTGTCGCCGCCTTCACAGATCAGCAGCCGAGGGCTTCCGGACTGGCCGGTATAGGGATGAATCAGGCGCGAATCGACAGCCAAATGTTCATTGAGGCGGTTGAATCCCGCCTGCCAGTCGTTCTGCCCAGCCACAGGGAACACCCCGTTCGCGTTGTACTCATCGACAATGGCAAACACGTAGTCGCCGCGTGACTGGTTCTTGGCCCAACAGGCAGGGTCTAAGACTTCGAGCTTGGGCTTGCTAGGGAGTCCAGCTGTGAGGGCTTTCAGGCGTGACGCGTGGTAGCTGACGGGCTTGCCGCCGCCCTCATAGTGCGTATAGAGACGGATCTTGATCCCGGATGGCGTGACACCCCACACGCCAATGCTGGTCGGGTTGCTCAATCCGTGGTCAATCGAGACGTAGTACGTCCAGTTCGGGTCTGGACGCATGGGCGGAATCACATGCTGTTCTCGCGTGAACTGCGGGAAGACGCGGCCCTCGAACACTTCCCATGAGCCGTCGAGGTACCGACGGCGGGCTTGCTCAGGGAAAATCTTCAGCATGTCATCGACGTATTCTTTGGTTGTGAAGCCAGCCGCCATGCCGTCAAACGTGGTGGCCTGATAGAGCTTGTAGCCTGCGGCCTTTTCAGGGCTGTCCGGATGAAAGAAGCGGTAGAGGTAGCTCGCAGTCCCTTCGGGGTTGAACGTCGCGATACCATACGTGGGGGCGATGAGCACCGAGCCGTCCGCACGCCGAAGGGGTTGGTTATTAGGCCCGTACATGACGGTCTGCTTGCGAAGGCGGGAGACCAGCAAGTTCCATCGTTCGTCGTCGATCTCTTCTGCTTGATCGACCCAGAACCAGCCGAGGTTGATATTTTTGAGGCCTCGCGCCTCCTTCAAATCGCCGTAGTAAATCTCAGAGCCACCATAGGCCCGCTTGAACTTCAGGTAGCCCATGCTCTTGTTGTGGGTCTCAAACATGGAGGCCGGGACGGCGTTGAAAAACTCGCTCATCGTAGTTTGTGTGAGTTCCTTGCCATCCCAGCGCCCGATGTAGCCGCGATTCCGGGGGAACGCGGTTGACATGTAGAACGCTTTCCCGACTCCTGAACTGGTCTTGCCGTTTCCAAGCCCACCCCCGTAGGCCTGGAAGCGATGTTCCCAATCGAGCATGAAGGCGCTTTGTGTCGGCAGGAACTTGGGCAGGTCTTTGTCGAACAAGTTGAACGGAAGGCGGAACACCTTCTTCTCAAACTGTTCGGTTAAGAGCTTCTGCTTGCCTGCCATGCGCCTCGTGTGGACAATAAAAAACGCCTCTGCCAGGGAGGTGAATCCCCAACAGAGGCGTCCATTACGGAGTAGCCGCTATATGTGTGCTAGATTACTTTTGTACGATCCAGGTTCCTTCGTCGTATGTCTTGCCCTTGTACGTCACGGTGACGCCCTTGGGAACGATCAGCGCGGCCTGAGAGCTTTTATCAGCCACATAGCTAACCGTATATGCCGATGGTGCCTGATCTGGGAATATATCAATCGTGACAGCCATTAGCCCTTCAACGTCTCTTCATCATGCGCCCAGACCGTAAACTTGTGTTGCGCAGCGTCCAGATAGCTGATTTCCCCATGAAAGACGACTTTGCCGAATGCCGGGGCCTCTACCTGGGCCAATTTCTCGGCCAACTGCCGCAACACCATCTGCGGTAATGTCATTCGTGCGTACCCCTAGCGCATTCGCGCTTGAATGTCAAGAAGAATGTTTCGGTTCAGCCACTAAGAGCCCAATCGGCTCACCAGCCACCCACGGGGCCGCATGCGCGAACCGCTCCACCGCGATAATCATGAACACGCGCCCATAGATTTCAGCCTCCTTGCCGATCAAGTGCGAAAAATCGACGCATTCCCACGGATTCCGCACAAGGTAGACCGTCCCCTTGCCGGACAGTTCGTAGGAATCGAGCGGGGAGAAGGTATACACTACTTTGCCTTCCGCGCCTTCATCGTCTGGCCCTTGATCGCCTTCATCGGCACCGCCTTGCCGAGCCCGCCATACGCCCGAATGCGCACTTTCTTAGTCAGGTCGGAAATACGCCGGTAGGCCATTACTGCTCCCACTTCTTCAGCGGACAGTGCGACGACACCAGTCGCATCTTGACCGCCAGCAGGCACCCGCACAAGCGGCATTGGTCGATCCCAAGTAGCGTTTCCTGGTTCGGGCACGTCTCGCAGACCGCTTTCCGCGCTGCTACGACCTTCTGGCTGGCCAGAACGGCCATTACGGGGCCACGCCTCCAGGGACCGCCCCGTTGACCACCAGCGTACTGGTACGGATCGGGGAGCCCGCCACCGACTGCGAGACGTTCATGCCAGGCATCACCGCCCCCAGCGTCCCCATGCCCGCCACAAAGGCCAGGCCGTGAATCGCCGCCCCTAAGACGACATCCGACTTTGCGCCGTCCACATGCGCCTGATAGACGCGGGTGTTATAATCTTCTTTCGTGGCGGGAGCCGGGCAGTACCAGTTGCCGCTAGAGCGTTCCTGGATCAACTGATCCCACCGGCATTCCGTGTCCCATGAGCGCGTTGAGCGCAGGAACCGCATATCTTCTTCTGTGACTTGCCGCGCCATGAACCCATCCTTCACCACGCGGGTTCCACCTTGACACCCCACCAACGACATCAGGCACAGGATTGTCAGTAACGAACGTGTCATTGAATCCCCCTTCCTTCCACCGTCTCCGCTCCACCGTCCAACAGCACGCATGCCCCATCACCTCGCACACTCACGAGTCGATAGTTCTGCCGCACCACATGCGCCGAGGTCTGCACCGACAACCACACGTCGGCATGAGGCGCATGATTCGCCGCGAGGGCGATGAGGTCACTCCAGGTCATTGGTTCTTCTTCCTGTAAACAATAAACGCGTACCGAGCGCCTATGGTTTCATCATGTATTTCGTCAATCCTCACTCGGCTCACCACATACCCATTCGCTTCCGTCACGTCCGTACACAGATCGTCGTGGTGATGCGCCAATTCATCATCTTCCCAGACACATTCGCCCGTAACATCGTCGCATTCTCCCCATTCCCAGGTCATGCCTTGCGCTCCACGATGAAGGCCCATTTCGGAAAGCCGCCGATACTCACTTGCACGTTGCGGAGGCGGTAGCCGTTTGAAAGGTCCGCAATCGCCTTCCCCCCATGCCACAACCGAATCCCCTGCAATAGTTCACACGCCCCCGTCACCTCCACCCATTCCGGCACGGCTTCCCACTCTCGCATGTCATACCGCGAACCATACCGTTCACACGCGAAGTAGCTTACGCTCGGGATGCACGGGCCCCCTTCACCGCACTCTATAAACTCCCCCTCCAACTCTACCCCGCTCTGCTTATGTCGGATCTTCATGGATTCGTCTCCCGTTCGTCGTAGGGCTCAGCTGCTAGCATCTCCGCGAGTGATGGCATCTCCAGCCCAAACCGCTGTTGAATCCTCTGCCGGTAGGCTTCATAGCTTGCGACGGTCTTGCCGCACCCCAACCCAGATGCATAGGCTGCACGGTACGCCCGCTCGTCCCTCATTCGCTCCACACACCGTTGCATCTCCACGGATAAAGCTCGACACGCTCCCGCCATCCCCTTTTTCCCTTCCTCAAAAAATTCTGACTCGAACCCGCTCCGAGCGACTGTGGTGACAAGCCCCCGCCCCTGCCTCACAGTGCCAGCCCAAGCCTACCCCCTACCCATCCTGGCTCGCAGGATCATGCACAGGCTCAGGGCTCGCCTCTTCATGGCACTCTTCTTGCTCTTGCTCCTGCTCCGTGAATGGTTTCCCTTGAACCATTAACTGTGATTCGTTATTCGTCAATGAGTTAGGAGAAGGCGCGGCGCACTTGGCCGCAATCGCACTGATTAAGGCTGGAGGCATCGCTATTTCGGTCGTGTCGGCAGTGGCTTTGCTCCATCGCTTGTCGTAGGCGATCCCTGCTGAAGTCGTGAGGGAAACTAAGGACTTGCCATCTAAGATCTTTTTCGGGTCACGGGCAGCCTTCAACGCCTCATCAGCCAACTTATGACTAATCAGCGTCCACTTATCCCGAATAGAATCAAAGGCTTTGCTCTCATCCTTGAACTGCTCAAGGATGGTCTTAGTACTCGGTCGTCCGCCTTTATTCGGAGAATTATTGACGACTTTATAGCGGTTAGGATGCGACTTCTTCGGAGTTGGGTTCGTAAGGGGAGAATCGGAAGATGGATGTATTGATCCGGCAGGCATTACGCTCTTTCTGTATGCATTACGCAGTTACCATCTGTATGGCTCCGACACCCTACCAACGATGTTGTCCGGGCGTCTGCGCACACAACCTCCGAACCACAACACCCCGAAGAGCATCCGAAGAGAAGAACATCCGGAGGTCAAGACGCGTTCGACTTCAGGTCTCACTTGAATTGCTCACCTCCTTCCGGAGGTTCGTAAGGTGATGAGATGTATACCACAGGGTTCGGAAATAATTTCATGAGGCAACGCTAACGTATTGAGAAGATTGAATTCATGAGGCAAAGAAAAGACTTGACAGGGTTTTGTGAAATGTGGGGTGGAGGGATAAGGAAGGCTTATGATGAGGCGGGCGCGATTAGAATTATTAATGATGATAGGACTTGACATCCTGTGACACCTATCATATACTGCAATCATGATGATTGATCGACAGAGCCAGCGCAGCGCGAGCCCGACGAGCGCGGCTCATCACACTTCGGGCGGGGAGAGAATCATGATGGATGCAAAAGCAGCACAGGCGAAAATCTCAGCGGCCATTCTGGCAGATGCGGAAAATGTAATTGCCCGCGCAATCGCAGTGCACCCCGCTACGGCGGAGATCGTTGCGGATGTGCGCTTAGCGCCAGGATCAATTCAAGGTGTGGCTGCCATTGCCCTTAAGAGCGCGCTGCGAGGCGCAGATAATGCGGCCACGCTGGCCAATATGATTCAATTCGCGGAATCATTGTAGTCTCATCCCTCCCCGTGCGAGCCCGACATGGGGAGGGGCCAACGTTCGGGCGAGGGGGGCATCATGTACGCACTGATCAATACCATGTCGCAAATTCCATCCGACTCAATCGGTACTGTCGCTAGCTTGCACCGATCAATTGAGGCCGCAGAGCGAGCAGATGGCAAGCTCCAGCGCCTCAATTGCCGCGGAAACGGGCAGAATAGCTATATCCCAACTCAGATTGTGCGCCTCTCCTGCGCCTATCGGCGCGGCGAGCATGTGAGCCCATCATCGGTCGTGCGCGAGGAGCGCAGCCAGCACTAATGCTCCCCCTCTCCACTGAGTACGCGATCCGGGAGGCCGTGCGACTGCTGCGGCTCTCCCGGCGCAATTTCAAATCACGGCAAATTGAGCAGGCGAGAGAGCTATTAGAGATCGTCCTGCGCGATATGCCGGAGCGGACAGCCCAATCATGAGGCCCACCATTACCCTGCCCCTCTATCGCTGCACGCGCTGCCAACATGAGTGGTGGCCCATCAAGCGGGCTACCACTCCGCCCAAGCAATGCCCTCAGTGCCACTCGCCCTACTGGGATAGGCCGAGAGGCAAGCCCAATTGAAGGGCGCACGTTTTTGAATTTGGCCCACTAGCCCACTCTCCCAGCAAAATCTACCGACAATTGGCCTCTCGCGATTCTAGCAACCGAAATGCCTCTAGGGTTCGCGCCGGAATCTACCAGATTCTGAAACCGTGTCACGGGCCCCGCTCGATCAGGTGGGCTTATGGCAACGCATTGATTTATTGACGAACAGGCCGATGATCCCGAAACAGATTTCGGGGTCACTCCTTCGGTTCGAGTGGCCCTTGCCATTCGCCTGGCAACTCTCGCACTAATAATCCATTCAACATACCGTGCTCATGGATCTGTACCCCTTGAATGTGCGCCACCCCTCGTGCTTCCAAAAGAGATCAAGGAGTCCACCGAGACTCTCCTTGCTCCATCCGATAGATAAACAATACTGTAACCATTGACTCGCCAATCGCACCTGAAACGATTTTGTCATCACCCCTCCCTCCCCTCGCGTGGGGCCTAGGTCAACTCGCTCAATCGATCAATGGCATATTGCAGATTATCGTAGGCGTCCGAACAGGTCGATTCGAGTTCTTCCAACTCGCTAATCATCTCTCGGAGCTTATCGCGCTCTGCCCCAATCGCCTTTTGGCGTCTTTCAATTTGCTTGATCCACCGGCTCCAGGCGGTCACGGGGACACCTGCTCAAGAGAGATTGAAAGCGTTGTTACATAGTCCCATAGTTCATCCAGCTTGACGTGCGTTTCAGCAATGATCTTGCTGAGATCCCCACCTTGCCCATTGATGCGCATAGCCTCGTCGATAATGGCCATGATCTTGGCAAACTCATCAGGCGTTGTGTCTCGTTCACGATAATCCCATTTATTATTTGGCATGAACCCAACAAAGTCTCCACAATCCCCTAATGGAAGCTTCCCCTCACTAAAGCAGAGATGCCTCCAAAACCATCCAATGTACGGCAAACGCTTGCCGTGCCCATGCTTATCCACGTCCTTCTCTTTATAATCTGCGTGCGCCCGCAAGAAATCGTTGTACTCACCATCCAAGATCGCTGCCTCTAGCCAGTCACGATCACTGGCCTTGAGTGCAGATTTCCTCTCTGCATAAGTCCCGCGTATCTGCCAATATACATTTGTATCCATCACCCCTCCCTCCCCTCGCGTGTGGCTGGCTTGCTGGATTCAAGCTGTCGTACAGCATCGTCATAAAACGTCAACATGTCCGCCATCTTAACCTTTCGCCAATCGTCAAACGTCTGATACTTGCGCTCTGGCGAGAAATTATGTCTCACGCGAACGCCGAGTTTTACACTCAGCCCGACAAATTCAGCCCTCATCGGCAAATAGATATAGGCATCGCGCTTGCGGTAGCAGGCCCGATTCCAGCGGTCATTCAAAGCGTACTGCTTATCATCCCATCGCCATTCTGGATGTTCTGCTACCGTTTTACGGTTCATGTACGTCACACCAACATTCTCCCACCAACATTGAGATCCATCCTCGATGGATTCGAGTAAAAACTCAGGCCACCCAGGAGACGTCTCTCTCGTCTCGATAAGCCATCCAAGGTAAAACTTGCTGACCGGCACAGAACTGAGCGCGACTAGATCGCCAACACGTACATCCCGATAGGTATGATCAACCGTGAACGCTGCAGACAAGAGCCCCCCATAGGACTTTCCATCACCAAACGTATGTGACAGCGAAAACTGTGTAATGTAATGCAAAATCGCCAACCTCGCCCGCTCCTTCCTCATCCCTTCACCCCCTCGCGTGCCAGGCGGTCGAGCACCGCCGCAACGTTGTGCGCCGTCAACATCGGCATGAGCTTGATGAGGTCAGACGCTTCCCGCAGCGCCTCCTGGCGGGCTGTGGTGAGGGCTTGTGTAATCTCATCCACTAACACCATGCGCTGCCTACCACCAAGCCAGATGGGCGGAAGTTCAGCTTTCACCGTGTCAACCACCGCCTCCGCCCGTTGCCGCTGGGTTACTTCGCTTGCCATGATTCACCATTCCTCTGTTGCGGTTCGTGGGCCGTTATCCAAGATCAACAAGGGCCTCCAATCACTGGCCGCTGTTGTC
>OFRO01000193.1_pt1 | contig 23901 bp, 42 predicted proteins | sample 1543091 | NCBI WGS metagenome assembly OFRO01 (sample SAMN07774217, study PRJEB24372) | wastewater metagenome | isolation source: Exp Tend NO 10WW | collected 2016-02
TATAAAGAACCCTATAAAGAACCTTATAGAGTATTTATAAGGGTTACCTATAGGGTTGCTTATAGGGTTGTTTATAAACACTGTACAGACGCCCTAGCTTCGCTAGCACATTGTACAAATGCTATATACAATCTTGTAACAACGTAGATATGTCTTGTATTTATATACAATCAAGACATGCTTACGCTACAGGAGGATTGAAAGTGATGTACTGTTTTTGTGCAAAGTTCTTAAATACTCTCCTGCTGGTCTGCACAGCGCCTGTACAATACGTACAAATCCTAGAAATAATTTCTAACAGTTGTTGACAGGGGTGTGGCAGGTAAGCTAAGATGCTTCTCATCAACAACGTAACAAGAAGTGTTTGTAAGAAACCCACACAATCGCTCTACAATCAATTTGTAGGGTTTGTTAAGGGGTGTGCTTAGGGTAACTCGTGTAAATTGATTGTAGGGCAGTTTCTGTGGAAACTAGAGGGGTTTATGAAACGATGCAAGGGACAAAATGAGTATCAAAGACTATGAGAATGCTAACTGGAAGTTTGAAATTGGTGATAATGTTAAATTCTGTTCAGACTTAGCACAGGGATGGGTAGGCGAGGTAACAGACAGGTACTTGTATTATATTGATAACTCACCTCGTAACAGGTATAATCTTCTACTTACAGGAGTTGTTCCTGAAGTTAACCTTGGTAAACTACTAACGGCTGATGTACATGAATCAGAAATTGAGAAAAGAATTTGACATGCTGAATATGTGATTTGAACAGTGCTGACATAAACAATAAAACCCACATAAACGCTCTACAATCAATTTCTAGGGCATTGTGGCTATATGCCCCTATGTCATGTTGTAGCAAGAGCTTGTAGGTGCCTTAAAATGGCAGGAAATAGGGTTAATAACTAAATAAAAGGAGTAATAAATGAACATCCTTTCAATGGAGTATGTGCAGCGTTATCATCTAGATAAAAACAAAGGTAAAATAGCAACAAGATTTGAGGATATTGAAGATGGGGCTGTAATATCTTCGTCTGACATTAACGAGTTTAAAAAAGAAATTGTATTTTTAAACCTGAAAGAACAGTTACTGGTTGTTTGTTATTACAATGGAACAATTATGGAGCAGTTTAAATTATGTGCTGATGTAACAGAGCAGAATAAGCCGCACATTGTTAGTTGTTATAATGAATATAATAGTAAATAACAGGAGAATACTAATGACAGTGTATGAAGAAAATGGTTTTACATCACGAAAAGAGTATTTGAAGTCTCTTGCTGAGGATTATGATATGGATTATGAAGATGTTGAGATGTTGGCTACAACACTAGGGGAAACAGAAGATTTTGATGGTCTGTTGATAGCGTTAGAAGATTACTGTGAGGGTTGGTACTAATGAAACATTTTAAATATCGTGTTGTAGCAGCTCCAAATTGGCATATTTCAGATGAAGAGTTTCAACGTAAGGGAGCTATAGATATTTACTTCAGCTTTAATGATTTTCGTGAGGCTGAAGCCAAGGCCAAGAAACTAGCAAATGAAACAGGGCTATACATGAATCTGTACCATAGGCCCACTATTCAGGACTTGTTCTATGTCTATACAGTAACCCCATTCATGAAAGGACGGTTGATTAAATGAATATCTTTGAAAAATTGTTTGGTAAGTGGGAAATTGTTAGTGCGGAGCTTATCACTGAAACCCTCACTAGTAATGATCTTTACACAAAAGAAGTTGAAGCTTATGCAGTGGTGGAAAAGAATAATAAGACAGGTAAGAAACGTGCGTATCTTGAGTATTTTAACGGGCGTAGAAGCTATATTTCTGTACATTTTGCGGAGGGGTTGAATGACTAAAGCAAAACGAGCAGAAGAGTTTCTGAAAGAGTTAGAAGCATTGTGTATTAAACATAAAATTCAGATTAGTGTGTCAGGCTATGATAATATTGAACTATGGGAGATGTGGAAAGGTGATCCTTATATTTATTCTGGTACAGAAATAGAAAACTACCTAAAGGAATTTAAATGACTAGAGTGTTTCGTGCAATGTGTAAAGAAGAGGCAGAAGGTGTGAATGAGCATACTCCTATTGTCTGGCGTACACGGTATAAATGGTTTGGTACAGAGGATTTTGTAAAGAACCGTGTGCTAGATGGTAAATTTAATAACAGTAAGTATGTTAATAAATACTCTGTGTTGTGTGAGTATGAAATCATTTCTGGAATAGAGCATTTTACCAAATGCGGATACAGAGAGATGATGTTAGATCGTCGTAATGCAAACAATGTCAATTTAAAACTAATATCGAAAGGTACAATAAATGAGTACATTCCCTAAACACCTCCTACCAGAGCTTGAGAAACACTGTAACAAACGTGATCGTTACGAGCCTGTAGAAATTGATGTAAAACATATTGAGCATTTAATTGATAATTTTGACAATGCAATGCTTGACATGGAGCCTAAAACAGCGTTATCATCTGCTTGTCGGTTAGTTAACTATTTGAAGGAGATTTTGAAATGACTAAAAAATACGAGTTTGTTGAAGGGGATGAAAAGGTTCTACCGAATGGTGTTACTGTTAGACGTATTAGGTCATTGGCATTTATTGCAGATACAACCTTCTCGCCTGCTGTAGAAGTAGGGGAACTAGGAGGGTATATCCAATCAGAGAGTAATTTAGAAATAATTGTTTCAAGTGATGCTTGGGTTTACGGTAATGCTTGTGTTTACGGTGATGCTCGTGTTTACGGTGATGCTTGTGTTTATAATGACGGCCTTGTTTTTTGGGTATCAAAAGTAGGGTATGAAAACGGAACACTCACTGTTTATAATACAACATCGAATGATATACTTGTGACAAGAGGATGTTTCATTGGAACACCAGATGAGTTTTTAACAGCATCCCGTAAGAAACATGATGCTGATACACACGAAGAATATCAGCTCTTAATTAAGGTGGCTACCTCCCGTATTAATAAGGCACGTTAAGGAGTATTAAAATGAATATTATCTTTGCAATTCTGCACCTTGTAGCTGTGTTTACATTCTGGCCTATCTTGTTTATTACAATCCCGTTGCATATTATTGCGGCTAAGAAGTAATATGAACAATACACAAACATTGCAGCAGAAGCTTGAACAGGCTCTAGCCTATCTTGGGAATAAACATATTGTTGCTAAAGATAGCAAATTTGTTTATAATCGTAACCCTGTTGTGTTAAAGGGGAATAAATAATGAAAATCAATGAAACAATCAAACACCTGCAGAGCCAGATTAAACTACGCTCTCTAAACATTGCTGATTGGGAGAAAGAACGTGCATTGTGGAAAGCATCTGCAAAGCATCGTACAGAAGCTAATGATGAATTTGCTTTTGAAGATTGGAAGCGATATCATTATTGTAAAGATACTGTCCGTACACTAGCAAAGCAGCAGAAGATTGAAAAGAATCTTTATAAATACCTTCTGGATGTTCGTAAAGCTGTTGGGATTTTTACAGATGAAGAAAATTGAAATAGCTATTAGGGCAATTGAGCTAATCACTTGCTGTTTTATTGTAGCTGGTGTTATTAGACATTGGAGTTGATATGAAACCATTTAAAACATTTGTAGCGTTACCAATTATTACATCAGGGCTATTGCTTCTTTCAGCAGGGTCTGTTATATTTTGTTTTGGGTGTTGGGTAGCAGAGGTTTCTGCTGATAAATATAAACTTGTTGGGAGGAAGAAATGAATACATTGAAAGGTGGTGCAGCATGACAAAATGGAAACTGGTTCCAGTTGAGCCGACGCCGGAAATGATTAATGCAGGTGCTGACGTCGAATGCATCATCACAGGTATTGATGAAATTGACGCGCCAGAGGATTACCAGCGGGTGTTTACAGCCATGCTCGAAGCCGCACCGCAACCGCCGAAGTTGAGCGATGAGCGGATTTTGGAATTGATGGGCTTCCGCGCTGAGGGCGTTGTCTTTGGGGAATTAAAAGCTAAACATGCAATTGAGCTAGCACGCGCCATCGAGCGCGAGATTTTGGGATGTGGCGAATGACTGATCGAGAGCTTTTGGAGCTGGTAGCGAAGGCTGCTGGGGTAACGGGAGAATGGGCTAGAACGCATCAGCCGTATGGCGACGCATGGGTTGAGGGTATTGACTGTGGCGCGCCTGTCTACTGGAACCCGCTAACCGAAGACGGCGATGCGCTGCGACTGGCGGTGAAGCTGGGGATGGAGCTGTATCACGGATACAATGACGGCCCCGCAGTTTTTGCCGCCGTCCCGAAACGAAATTCCATGCCTGCGTTTGTGGTTGAGATGCACGATTGCGACCCGCACGCAGCCACCCGCCGCGCCATCACCCGCGCAGCAGCAGAAATCGGAAAGGCGATGCTATGACCGCGCCCCGCATTGCCATGCCTGACGGCAAACCAGAGCCTGGCACAGTCTTTTTCATCTACCGCGCCAAGATGCACACCGGCAGCAGCATGCACACCGCTGGCGCCATCACCGAAGAGCAGCACAGGGCGATTGCGCTGATATTGCAGGGTCATGAGGCGTACTACGAAGGCGAGCCATGTACCAGCTAACACATAATGGCCAGCCAGTGGGCAAGCCGCACCCGTGCAAGATGGCGGCTTATGTTGAGGCCGTCGAACGCAAGCTGGTTACCGTGTCACGCGGGCTATATCAGTTTATCGATGGCGTGAAGATCGAACGGATTGAGCAGGAGCAGAGCAAATGAATTGGCCAGAAGCGTTTGCAGCAATCGGTATAGCGTGGGCTGTTGCCTACCTGTTTACGAGACTTTAAAGGAGCAGAGCGAATGATCGACATAACCAAGCTGCGCGAGCTGGCGCAGAAGACGAATAGGGATAATAAATCTATTTTTGAAGATTGGTTTAAGCGTAGATTTAACCATCTAGGCCAACTCGGCGTTGCTCTTGCGCTAAAAAAAGGACAAGACGGCTCCTATGTTGATTCAGAAACAAACCTGATGTTTTCCGCATTCGACTACGGAAAGATGCTATCTGACCATGCAGTTACTGCGGCAGAGCTTGTATCAGCGATGCACGACGGCATGGAGCAGAATCTTGCTCGGCTTAGAAAAATCGAAGCCGCCGCCCGCAACCTAGCCAAAGTCAAAGGCCGGCACAACTCGGAAATCGCAATGAATCAGTTACTGGAGGCACTGAAATGACCGCACCCCGCATTGCCATGCCGGAAGGAAAACCAGAATTCGGCACCGTGTTTTTTGCCTACCGCGCCAAGATGCACACCGGCAGCAGCATCCACACCGCTGGCGCCATCACCGAAGAGCAGCACCGGGCGATTTCGTTGATTCTGCAGGGCAAGACGGCCATCTATGATGGCGAGCAGGAGTCGCTTGTTGACCTGCTAACCGGGAATCGGCCATGTACCAGCTAACCCATAACGGCCAGCCAGTCGGCAAGCCGCACACATGCAAGATGGCGGCTTATGTTGAGGCCGTCGAACGCGACAAGAAAGGCGGTGCGGCATGACACGCGACGAGGTTATCAGCATGGCGCGGGAGGCAGGATTTGTTTTTATCGAGCAGCGCGACGGCAGCGTTTTGCCGGAACATTCGACCTTGATTGAGAGTTTCGCCGTCCTTGTAGCCGCAGCAGAGCGAAAGGAATGTGCGAGGGCTTGCCAAGCCATCATTGACGGCGGTATTTACGATGAATATCAACAATACGCCGCTGCTGCGTGCCGTAATTGGATCCTCGCACGTGGCGAGAAAGGTTAATCATGACCAAATGGAAACTTGTTCCAGAATCATTCGTTGAATTTATCAAGGGTATTGCACAGCAGGAACCAGAAAAGCCCGACTACTGGAACCGTTGTAGCCAGTGCCAGATGAATATCGACGATGCTGAGGAATTACTTGAAGCCGCACCGCAGCCGCCAGCACTGACCGATGAGCGGATTTTTGAACTGTTCCTTGAGAAAGCAGTAGATAAGGGCACTGCTGGTATCTATGATTTCGCCCTCGCCATTGAGCGCGAGATTTTGGGGCGCAGCGAATGTACCAGCTAACACATAATGGCCGGCCAGTGGGCAAGGCGCACCCGCACCGAATCACCTGCTACATCGAAGCGTTAGAGCGTGGACTTGTGAAGCGTGGCGCCGGTCGGTATTGGTTCTGGGGATTGAAGATTGAACGGGTTGAGGAGCAGAGCAAATGACAAAAGAAAACGAAAGCCACGTTATGTCGCGGCTGTTTCTTGAAATTGCATCGTCAACAAGTGATGTCTCCGTCGGAGACGCACTGGAGCTCAGGCGCAAAGAGTACGGTCTTAATAGGCGTAATTTCTCGCTGCTTCTTGGGCTACAGGAGAGCCATTACTCTGAGGTAGTCAATGGGAAGAAGCGGCTGTCACTAAATGCGACTAAACGCGCCTATGCAATAGGCGTACCAGCAGAGATATTACTGCAGCAAACGGAGCAGAGCGAATGAGCGAACAAATACATGACGGCGGGCCGGCGTTTCCGGTTTCGACGTCAGACCCAAGAATTGGGCACCAGGACGGCTATGGCACGTGGCAATTTCCTGGCCTATCAGTGCGCGATTACTTTGCAGCCAAGGCGATGCAGTCCATTGTTGGAAGAGGCTTCAATACTTGGGATCTGGTTGCCGAACGGGCCTATGAAATGGCAGACGCCATGCTCGCAGCGAGGGATAAGAAATGATCGACACAACCAAGCTGCGCCAAGCGCGCCCGGAGTCAGGCCGAAGCCAGCAGACTGGTGGCAGATTACCTGGATAGCCACGGCGCAAACCGAATGGGCGCAGACGCCCAGTACTAACATACCAACAACCCCCGATAACAAGGGGGTTTTTCTTGACCAAGTAGTGACTAACGTGTAAACTTATTTACAAGTGAACAGGAGAACGCAATGCTGATCGAGACAGCAGGAATGCTCCGAGCGTGTCAGATTGTGGCGGAGTCCGGCAGTCCTGAATCGCAGGGCAAAGCACAGTCTGTAGCGTCATACATGATGCACCAGATCATGAACCGATTTGTTGATCTTCCGCCGGAGCTGGAAGGGTGGGCCAGGGAAGTACTGGAGCTGGCCAAGGGAGGGGCGAAACATGGAAGTGGCTGAGATTGGCCAGCGCCTGCTGAAACGTGCAGTGCTGATGGCCCCAGGCAAATACAACAACCTGTGCAAGCTAGTTAAGCAGCACCTGGAAACAGGCGAAGCGCCGGTATACCCAGCAACGCTAGAACCGCTGCGTGTGTTCAGCGAAGACGAACTGAAAAACTGGCTGCAGGATGTGAAGGAGCGGCGCAAAGAGAGCCGGCTGGACTTGGAAATCCCCAACGACATTGCGGAGTTCCGAAACTTCCTGGCAGAAGTAAAAAGCAACACCCGACTCCGTCGCCAGTTTCTGCAGCACATGGCTTGGTTGATGGAAGTCAGACAGGTTCGCCCGGAGTACGTACCGCCACCACGGTATGGTGTGATGGCCAATGTCAGCCGGGAACAGTGGGAAGCACTACGCGAGAAGCTGGCCACCACACCAGTAACCAGTGAAGCCCGACGGGATTACATGCGTGAGTACATGCGCCAGCGCCGGGCAGAAATCAAGTTAGGAATTCCTAACCAGCAGAGTAAAGAAGAAACCCAGACGTTGCAAGTGAGCCCACGAAGGTGAGAAACCCAGACGTTGCAAGTGAGCCGTTAGGAGAAAGATTCCCGTTGTTGAACAGTGAGCCCTAACTACAAAGTCGCCCAGAGGTTAGTAGCGCACCGTATTCTTCTAGCAACCCAGATTATATAAGTGAGCCTGACGAAAAGAGCAACCCAAGAATTTCTAGTGCGCCTGACGAACCGAGTAACCCAGAGGCCCGCAGCGAACCGAGCGGTCAAAGTAACCCTATGCCCACCTAGTGAACCGCAATGATCGAGAAACCCAACGCAACCCAGTGAGTCATAAAAGTTGAGCACCCCATGAAAACGTAACGTGTCGATGTGCCGCAGAAACCCGTTCGCCTTTAACGAACCGCTCATAAAAAGGAACCCATTAAGAAATAGTGAACCGCGCCCGTCAAGAAACCCAACCCGCCGGAGTGAACCAGCAACCTGTAGAAACCCATGCCCGCGCAGTGAACCGATCAGATGAAGAAACCCATTTAACGCTAGTGAGCCACGCTGCTGAAGAAACCCGTTTCAAAATAGTGAACCAGGCAAACTTAGAAACCCGCTGCCGTAAAGGAGTCGTCAATAACTAGAAACCCGCTGATGCCCAGCGAACCTAGATAAAAAAGAAACCCCATCGGGAGTAGTGAACCACCGATAGTAAGTAACCCGCATTTAAACAGTGAGCCAGGAGTGGCGAGAAACCCACTCAGTTAGAGCGAGCCTGTAGGACGTAGAAAACCCGAATTGCACAGCGCGCCTTAATAGCACAGCACTCCTGCTGTTTCAGAGCGCAACACAAAAACTAACAAGTAAACACCTAAACGATAAAGGAAAACCCCATGAAACAAGAAATGATTTTCAGCCGCGACACCATCCGCTCCGTTGTCCGTGGCGCCTATGACCTGCAGAAGATGCGAATCCAGACCGGCAACCGCCTGGTAGCCCAGTTCAAGATAGCGTTGGGCCAAGCGCCCAGCACCTCCGAGGAAGAAGCCCTTGGCGAAGCAGAGACTGAGTTCCTGAAAGACTTGCGCGTCGAGTTCGACCGCATCACCGATGGCGTACTGGCCATCCCCACCATCAACCAGTACAAGAAAAAAATGGCATCGCTCGACAAGGGCGGGTGCCTACTGATTTCCAACTACGCGCAGCTCACGCTGTCTGCGCAGTACTTCCAACTGCTTCGTGACGAAACCGAACAGTTCAAACGCCTGGGTGATATGGTTGGTGAAACCCCCCTGTGGCAGCACTTCCTGAAAGACGTTCGCGGCGTAGGCCCGGCAATGGCCGGCGTGATCCTGTCCGAACTTGACCCGCACAAAGCGGAATACCCTAGCAGCTTCTGGAAATACGCCGGCTTGGACGTGGCCCCGGAACCTGTTGGTGACGATGGCGAATTTAAAATGACCGGCCGCAGCAAACGTGCCGGCCACCTGGTTGACCGGGAATATCTGGATGCCGACAAAAACGTTCAGACACGCAAGTCGATTACCTACAACCCGTGGCTGAAAACCAAACTGGTGGGCGTACTGGGCGATGTGTTCATCAAGCAGCCGGCGGACAAGTCGGCATACCGTACCATCTACGACCAGTACAAGCACCGCCTGCAGCACATGGACAACCACAAAGAAAAGCGCCCGATCCAGATTCACCGCATGGCTATCCGCTACATGGTCAAACGCTTCCTGGTCGATCTGCACATGGTATGGCGCGAGCTGGAAGGTCTGCCGGTGAGCAAGGAATACAGTGAGGCCAAGCTGGGCAAGGTACACAAGAAGGCGGCATAACCAACGCGCCTCACTTGAACAGAAACCCGTTGTCCCGTAGCGAGTCGAACACAACAAGTAACCCGCTGCATCTGAGCGAACCATGCCAGCCAAGCAAACCCATCGGCCTGAGTGCCCGTTGTCAAGGGCAGAAATACAAAATTTTTAGTTGCGGCCCACATTGTCCGTCGCTAACATGTGTCAAAACGTAAATAAGTTAACCCGTAAGTACGAGGAAAATAACAATGGCACCACCTGTAGACATAGCTAGTATCAAACGAGCCATCGACATGTTGACCACCGAGCAACGTGACGCGTTAGCGGAGCACCTTCACCAAGCAGCGGTACTTTTGCCGGCCGGCAGCGAATTGACCGAGTGGTTGATACGCCTGTCCTCCGTGGCGGATGGCGATATGGAAACCGCACTGGCATAGAAGTTCGGGGGCACTGCCCCCTGCCACGGGAGCCTAGCACCCCGATAGAAACGAGTGAGTCTTCAGGAAAAAGAAACCCAACGGCATCGCAGCGAGCCATTAATGAGAAGTACCCCGAAGCAAAAATGCGAGACAAAAACAAATAACATGCACCAGTTAGGAGTTCCTAACCTGTCGTGCATACCCTAAACGAAAGCGGACTATGACCCCAGTCTTTATCGACTTGGAGACGTACTACTCTCCAACGCATAGCCTTACCAAGATGTCGCCCCTGGCGTACTGCATGCACCCGGAGACGGAAGTAATCAGTATCGCCATCAAGGTTGGCAGCTATCCCACCGATGTGATCTTCGGTGAGGACAAAGTCCGTCGCGCGTTGTCGCGGCTGGACTGGTCTAACAAGTTAGTTGTAGGCCACAACCTGTCAGGGTTTGACGGTATGATCCTGGCCTGGCGGCTGGGCGTGAAACCCAAAGCCTGGGCCTGCACCTTGGCAATGGCCCGGCCATTTTTCAGCAAGACCTGCGGCAACAGTTTGAAGAAAGTCTCAGAAGAACTGGGCCTCGGCGCCAAGCTGGATTTCGACGCAGTCAACGCCAAGGGCAAGCACCTGTGCGATTTCACACCAGCGGAACTGGTAAAGATGGAGGAATACAACCGGCAAGATACCGAGCTGTGCGCCAAGATTTTCCACCGGCTGCTACCACGCATCGGTATTCGTGAGCTGCACCTGATCGACATGACGATCCGCATGTTACTGGAGCCAGCATTCGTACTGGACTACGGGCTGCTGGAAGACACGCTGCAGGGCGAGAAGGTACGCAAGCAACAAATGCTGCTGAACATTGCTAACATGTTAGGTGTAGAGGACGAAGAAGCAGCGCGGGCCATGCTGGCATCGGCACCGAAGTTCAAAGCCTTCCTCGAAAGCCAAGGCGTACCCGTGCCAATGAAGGTGAGTAAAACCACTGGACTGCCGGCCCCGGCACTGGCGAAGACGGATGAGGAATTCCTTGACCTGCGAGAGCACGAAAACCCGCTAGTGGCAGCGGCCACCAAAGCACGCTTGGGGGTGAAGTCAACCATCCTTGAAACGCGGATCGAAGCGTTCCTGATTGCCGGCGACGCGTGTGAGGGGTTACTGCCTGTGCCGTTGCATTACTGTGGCGCGGGAACCGGTCGGTGGACGGGGTGGAGCTACAACCCGCAGAATTTACCGAGGATCGACCCAAAAACGCACAAACCAAGTGACGCTTTACGTAAGGCTATGTTGGCCCCGGCGGGGCACAAGGTAATCGTGGCGGATTTGAGCGGTATTGAGCTGCGGGTAAATCACTTTCTCTGGAAAGTGCCAAGCAGCATGGCGCTGTTCCGCGCCGACCCAGAAAAGGCGGACTTGTATAATGACTTTGCGGCGTTCCAGTTGTACATGGTGGCCCTGGAAGAAGTCACCAAGCAGCAGCGTCAGGTTGGCAAGGTCTGCATTGCGGAAGGTAGCCTCGTACTTACCGACGTCGGGCTGGTGCCTATCGAGCAAGTAACGGATAGGCACAGGGTTTGGGATGGGGTGGAATGGGTTTACACGTTAGGCGCAATCTACCAAGGCGAGAAGGAGGTCATTACCTATGAAGAAGTCACCGCAACCCCGGATCATATCGTGTATCTACGAGACGGTTCCGCCGTCGAACTCGCGCACGCCGCCGAGAAAAAACTTAGTCTCGCTCGCACCGGAAATGGTAGGGAAGCAGTTAGGGTGGGTGAAGATTTTAGAAACCACGATCTACCGCGACAAACACAGGAACCCGTGCAAACCAAAGGGCGTGTATGGGACATTCTCAACGCCGGCCCAAGACGTCGCTTTACAGTTGATAACAGGTTAGTTTCTAACTGTCACTTGGGGTTAGGTTTTGGATCAGGAGCGCCAACTTTTGTGAAGGTCGCGAAGGTCATGGGCGGCATAGACTTGAGTCTGGACGAGTCAAAGACGCTGGTCTACAAGTGGCGCAATACGTACAAGGAAATCGTCGCAGGGTGGAAGACCTGCCACGGGGCGCTTGCCTGGATTCATGACGGAGAGCAGAGGGCAATCGACCCGTGGGGGCTGTGCGTAACCAGTAAAGAGGGCATCCATTTACCGCGAGGGCGAGTAATCGCATACCCAGGGCTACACCAAGAAGTCGGCGAAGACAACAAGCAAGAGTGGTGGTGCGGATTAGGGCGTATGCGTTCTCGGGTGTACGGCCCGCTGGTAGACGAAAACTGCGTTCAGGCACTGGCCCGTGACGCCATCGCAGATAACGCGCTGGAATTCAAGAAGCGCACCGGCCTGCTGCCGAAGCTGATGGTGCATGATGAACTGGTGTATGTCGTACCAGAACGAGAAGCAGAACCGATGCTCGCCGAACTGCAAAGCATCATGAGAACGCCACCTACCTGGTGGCCTGAATTAGTAACGTGGTCGGAAGGTGACATAGCCGACACATACGGAGACGCAAAATGATAGTTCCTGTTGTGATATTGGTGGCAAGCGTAGTCATTATTAGCGTGGGCATGCTGGTACTACTTGAGCATGAAGTTCGCTCAATTCGTGCTAACATGTTAGCTCAACGTCGTGAGTTGGCCGAACTGCGCCGGCGCGTTGAACAGTATTATGCGGAGCTGGCATGATGCGTTCACTTGTTAGTTTGCTGCAAGAAATGCAGCCAAGAACCTGGGGCGCACCGGCGTGGCACCAACCGCGATTTACCCGTCAGTACCGGCACGGAGTACTGCAGGACGACGTGTTGCCGGAACAAGACTTTGCATCCCCGGTAGCGCCGGCAACCGATCCGATGGAGCTGCTGGATCAACTGGTGAAACGCGTTCGTGGCATGCCTCGCACCTTTCTGGAAACAGAAGTACCGGAAGGGCTGCGCGCGGCGCTGCCGAAGCTGGTGGAGTTGGGGGTTCTGGCGTGCGTACACAAACGCAGGGCTGATTGTAAGCAGTATCTGAAACGGGGGCTGTGATGAATAAGCAAACAGTTGCGAAGGGTATTTTCTTTATTAGCGCAGTCGCCATCGGCATATCCATTGCCAAAAGCGATTGGTCGTACATCTTTGGGGTGATGCTGGGATATGGCTTGGCAGCAGCACTGGACAGCATGAGCGAGGTTGAGCAATGAGCGCACTGGACACACAAATCGGCGGTGGCCACTACAAGGCAATGGCCATTCAACCAATGGAATTCTCGATGGCGAACAAACTGGACGCGTGCCAGCACACTGCCATCAAGTACATCACCCGCTTCCGAGAGAAGGCCGGAGTGGAAGACCTGCGCAAAGCGATCCACTGCATTGAAATGCTGATCGAGTTTGAAGAACGCGGCGCCAGTAAAGCGCCAAGCGAGAAGCAGGGCGATACCTTGGTATGTCGCCGGCCAGTTCCGTATACAGTAGATGCGCCGATGGCGGACAAAGACTACTTGACCAGCCCCGGAGAACCGGACAGTGCGCTGGTATTTCGCCGGCCAGTTCCGTTCAAAGTAAACGTGGCGCCGGTATTCCCCGAATCGCTCAACACCACCAACTCCGAGCTACCGCAGCAGGTGGCTGGCCCCAACTGGGCGGCATGGCTCGGTGGTAAGAACCCGTTTGCTACGCCTGGCGTTGAGGTGCGGGTTAAGTTGAGAAACGGAAATAGCTGGACGGCCGATGCGGACAGCCTGGACTGGAGCCACTACGGGGTGTACTCCGACATCGTCGCGTATGAAGTGCTACACAAAGACCCGGTCGGCGACTGGACGCCGTGGTTTGGCGTTGGCGCTCCCCCACTTCCACAAAGCGCCCGTGTAGCAGTCCGTCGCCGCGACACAACAGTACTGGTTGACGACCTGAGCAACATCACCTGGCGCCATACCGGATTTGATAAAGATGTGATGGCCTACCGGGTGGCAACATGAAACCTTTAGCTTGGAGCTATACCGCGCTCACTGCCTACGAGACTTGCCCGCGCCAGTACTACCGCACACGGGTCAAGAAAGACATCGTGCAGGAGTTCGGGGAGGAAGCGAAGTGGGGCGACTTCGTACACAAAGCACTGGAAGCCCGTTTGAGGGACGGCACCCCACTGCCGGCTACGATTGCCAAGTTTGAACCGATGGCCCGCCGTATTGAAGCAGCACCGGGCGAAACGCTGACCGAGCACAAGCTCTGCATCAATAGCAAGTTCGAATTTGTGAGCTGGTTCGACAAGCAGGCGTGGTGCCGGGGCATCATTGACGCCGGCAAAATCAAAGGTGACGCGGCCGTGCTGTGGGACTACAAGACCGGCAAGGTGAAGCAAGACCTTGACCAGCTCAAGCTGTTTGCTGCGCTGGGGTTTGGCTGGCAGCCCCAGGTGAAGAAGATCAAGACCGCGTACATCTGGCTCAAGCACGACCAGGTGGGCAAGCCGGAAGAATTCCACCGTGACGAAACGGCAGCGATCTGGCGTGACTTCCTGCCACGGGTGCAGCGTATGGAGCTGGCCCAGGAAAAAGATCGTTGGCCCCCGAATCCGTCAGGGCTTTGTGGATGGTGCCCGGTAAAAGACTGCGAACATTGGAAACCTCGGAGGAACAAATGAACGACGTAATGGTAGACCTGGAAACGCTGAGTACAAAACCTAACGCTGCCATCGTGTCGATCGGTGCCGTGTTCTTTGACCCAAAGACCGGCGAACTTGGCGACACATATTACCAAGTGATTGACATCGAAACGTACAGCGAGTGCGGCGGGTTTGATATTGACGGTGGCACGCTGAAGTGGTGGATGCAGCAGAGCGAGCAAGCCCGTGCCGTGTTCTCCGACACCATGCAGTGCGATCTGCAGCCGGTGCTGCGCGGGTTCCATGCGTTCCTTGAAAGCCAAGGTTCGCTCGCGGACTTGAAGGTTTGGGGTAATGGTGCAGCGTTCGACAACGTAATCCTTGCCAACGCATACCAATCGACTGGGTGGGCGACACCGTGGAAGTTCTGGAACGACCGGTGTTACCGCACTGTTAAGGCAACAAATCCGCAGGTTCCGTTCGCACGGGAAGGCACGTACCACAACGCACTGGATGACGCCGTCAGTCAGGCCAAGCACCTGTGCCAGATTTTCGAGTCGCTGCGGGGGCGAGCATGAGCCACCCAACCAAATACAGCTACTTCAGCGATGACGAGATACTGCGGCTGGTTCGTCAGTACAACTACCACATTGACCGGGACATGGTGATCGAGCTGACACGCCGGCTGCACCTGGCGAAAGAAGCCCTGGACGATGTGGAGTTGGGCGCAGTTGACCTCGGCCGCACCAGTGCCGGGCTGACGAACTAACAGGTTAGGAGTTGAGCATGACCCCCGAAGGCAAAGTGAAAGACCAAGTAAAAAAACTACTGAGAGAAGCGGGCGCCTACTACCACCTGCCGGTGCTGAATGGCATGGGTGCCCCGACTCTCGACATCATCGGCTGCCACCGTGGTGCGTTTTTCGCCATCGAAACCAAAGCACCCGGCAAGAAACCCACGGAGCGGCAGCTCCAGACAATGGAAGCAATGAGCGCAGCCGGCGGCACCGTGTTTGTTGTGGATGGTAGCAGTGGGTCAATGGCAGCAGTCCGCGCATGGCTCGCTACGCTGGATGTGATGGTGGGGGTTACTAAATGAACGAAGCAGCATTTGAACAAGCCGCAAGGCTGGAAGACGCCGCCCGCGAAGAAGGCATCGCCAAGGCCCGACTAACACGTAAACCCCCGGAAGACTGGGACGGCGAATCTTGCGTTGAGTGTGGCGAAGAAATTGACCCGCCCAAGCGTGCCGAGTTAGGCTACTGTACTTGCCTGGTGTGCGCAGAGCGCGCCGACAAACTGGCAAAACAACTCGGAAGATAAGCATGTACGTCAGTGAAAAGCACAAGAAAATCGTGCTCAACCTGCGACAGCCGGAGCGCGTACTGACCACCATCCCCAGTGCCAAAACACTGCAGTGGAAGGGCAAAGATTTGGTGGCAGTGCCGCATCGCATTGATGAAGTCACGGTGTTGAACAACCTGGGGGTGAAAGCGCCCAGCCCCATTCGGCACTACTATGACTGGCCGGCATCAGGTGGGCGTTCGCCGTTCAAGGCGCAACTGGAAACTGCAGCATTCTTGACTTTAAAAAGCAGGGCGTTCGTGCTTAACGACCTCGGTACGGGCAAAACATTAGCGACATTGTGGGCATACGACTACCTGAAATCCCAGGGCCGCGCCAACAAAATGCTAGTCGCTTCGCCACTGTCCACGCTGGAGCGGACATGGGCCGATGAAGTGTTCCGCAACTTCCCGCACCTGAACGTGGCAGTATTGCACGGCAGTCGGGAGAAACGCCTCAAGCTGCTGGCCAGCCCAGACATCGACGTGTATGTGGTCAACCACGATGGGGTGAAGATCATCGGCGACGAAGTACTGGCACGCGAAGACATCGACGTACTGGTGATTGACGAGCTGGCGACGTTCCGCAACCAAGGGTCTGACCGCTACAAGGCGATGGCTAAACTATGCACGCCAGGGCGTCGGGTATGGGGTTTGACTGGCACGCCGACACCGCACGGGCCGACTGACGCCTGGGCACAGTGCAAGCTGATTGCCCCGGAGAACGTGCCTAAATACTTCGGTGCCTGGCGCGACCAGGTCATGCAGCAGTTGGGGCAGTTTAAGTGGATTCCGCGCGCCGGCTCCGCTGAGATTGTACGCAGAGCGATGCAGCCAGCGATTCGTTTTACCCGTGACGAGTGCGTAGACCTGCCACCGTGCATGTACGAAGAACGTCATGTGGCGCTGACCGCCGAGCAGAACAAAGCGTACCAGTCCATGCTCAAAGAGTTTCACGCGGAGTACGCGAGCGGGCAGGTTACGGCGGTGAACGCCGGCGTAAAGATGAACAAGCTGCTGCAAATCTGCTGTGGCGCTGCGTATGCGACAGACGGCGAAGTGGTGGAGTTCCCGGTAACGCCGCGCGTGCAAGAGGTGCGGGATATTATCGAGCAGGCCGGCACCAAGGTGATCGTCTTCGCCCCGTTCACGGGTGCCCTGGGTATGCTGGAGCGCGAGCTGTCCAAAGACTTTACTGTTGGTGTGATCCACGGTGGGGTGAGCAAGGGCGAGCGCGACCGGATTTTTGGCGAGTTCCAGAACGGCGACTTGCGCGTTATTGTGGCCAACGCATCGGCCATGAGTCACGGGCTGACGCTGACGGCGGCGAACACCATTGTGTGGTACGCACCGGTGCATAGCAATGAGACTTTCCAGCAGGCGAACGGCCGCATCACCCGGCCAGGGCAGAAGCACACCCAGTTCATCATCTGCCTGGAAGGTAGCGCAGTAGAGCGCAAGATTTACGCACGCCTGCAGAATCGCCAGTCGGCGCAGTCCGTGTTGTTGCAAATGGTAGAAGATGGAGAAGCCTAACATGTAAACTTTTCTTGTGTTGTAGCGGCAGTCTGGTATACTTGTTTACACAATAACAGAAACAAAACACCCTAAACGAAAAGGAATCATCATGGACTTGAAAGACCTCATCGCCAAATACGTCGAGTACCGCGACAAAAAAGCGCAGAAGAAAGCCGAGTTTGATGCGCAACTGGCACGGTACGACGAAGCAATGCAGAAGATTGAAAACGCGCTGCTGGCCAGCATGAACCAGTCCGGTCTGGAATCAGTTCGCGCCGAAGCCGGCACTGCGTACAAAGCCAAACAGGTACGCGTCGGCGTGGCTGACTGGGACGCCATTCGCGGGTTCATCGCCGAAAACGACGCGTGGTACATGCTGGACAAACGCGTTAGCAAAACGGGCGTGCTGCAGTACAAGGAAGAACATGGCGCGCTTCCCCCCGGCCTGAACTACGCCGAAGAAGTCGTAATCAACATCCGCCGTGGTTAATAAATCCTAACTGAATAAGGAATCAAAATAATGTCTTTCGATCTGTCTCTGTTTCAAAGTGATAACGTTCCGGCCCACATTGCTGCACGCATGCAGGTGGCTAAAGTCGCAAACAACGCCCTGTCCAATGGCGTGTCCGTGGGCTTCCCTGTGCTGTCCATCAAGGGCAAAGTCTGGCACCTGCAGCGCGACGGTGAACGCAAGCTGATTACTCTGCCGAACCTACCTGACGTACCTACCCCGGTGCTGGAAGTCGTTATCGTTAAAGCGAACCCGCACATCAGCAAAGTGTATTACCCGAACGGTTTTACCGAAGGTAGCGACGAGAAGCCAGCGTGTTTCTCGAACGACGGTATCAAGCCCGATGCAAGCGTACAGCAACCACAATGCGGCCAGTGCGCAACTTGCCCGCGCAACGCCTGGGGTAGCAAGATCACCGACAACGGCACCAAGGGTAAAGAGTGCTCCGACAGCCGCCGTATCGCCGTGGCAAGCCGCGAACGCCTGGACGACCCGATCCTCCTGCGTGTACCTGCCGGCTCATTGAAAGAGTTGTCGGCGTATGGCAAAGTACTGGGCGATCGCGGCGTCAGCTACACCGACGTGGTGACCCGCATGAGCTTCGACAACAACGTGGCACACCAGAAGCTGATGTTCAAACCGACAGCGTTCCTGAACCCGGACGAAATCGCCAAGGTGGAAGCCGCTGCCAACGGGGACGTGGCAGAAGCAATACTCGGAACGAGCGAGTCCGAGTTGGGGGAGCAGCCCGCTCCTGCAGCAGCCCCCGCTCAAGCCGAGGCACCGGCTCCAGCCGAACAGGCGAAGCCAACCCGCACACGCACCGCAGCCAAACCGGCAGTATCGGCGCCGGTGGAAACGTTCGTGGCGCCTGGTGCACCTGAGCCAACAGCAACGCATTTTGCGGCGGCAGAACCAGATGTGCCGAGTGTTAAAGGTGCGCAGTTGGATGATGCGCTGGCAAGTCAGTTCGACAATTTGCTTGATGGCTTTGACGACCTGTAAATAACAAAACCCCGCTTCGGCGGGGTAACTACTTAGGACTTGGCCATGTTGCAAATGCAGAATTTGTTTGATACCGTAGACCGCTCACACTTACGTGTAAACGAGGTCGTCAAGCTGTTGAAAATATCCCGCGTCACCTACCATAAGTGGCGCAAGGTTCCCGGTCGTAAGCCCCACGAAGTTTTCCTTGAACGCGCTAACGTGTTAGTTGAACGTGCTAACACGTTAGTTGTTGAGGGGCGTCTCCCACTGCAAGTTAAGCTAGGGCCGAAAGAACGGTGGGGAATCTTGAAGGTGATGTTTCCTGAACTGACTGACCGCTAAAAATCTACGGGGGTAAAAATGCGGTTACTCACATTTCTACGCTCAGTGCTACCGGCGCTGCGCGAGGGCGAAGTCTACGCCCGATTTACCACCACCAACGAAGTCGCCCCGCAGGGCGAGAACTACCCATCCAATCGTGGTTTCAATTCAATCGAGTCACTGGTATCAGCCACGGAAGACGCCGACAAAAAAGGGCGCGGCGTGTGGTACGGCCTGGCTTCGTTCGGCCCAGCAGTAAACGAGAGAGGTAACCTGCTGCGCACCCATAACAACGTGAAGCGTTTGCAGGTGTTTGTGGTTGATATCGACTGCGGCGAAGGCAAGCCCTATGCCAGTTGGCAAGACGCAGCAGTGTACGCGGCAGAACTTGAACGCCTGATGACTTGCAACGCGTCATTGTGGGTGTGCTCCGGGTACGGGCTTCATTTGTACTGGTGCCTGGATGCGCCGGTAGAAGCTGCTGAGTGGCAGCCAGTTGCCGATCGGTTTAAACGTGCCTTGCTGGCATCCAAGGTCGTGGAAGTTGACCCGACGATTACGGCCGACTCGGCACGGGTGATGCGCCCAGTACGTACCACCAACAAGAAGCGCGGCAAAGCGGCGCAGGTATGGGTAATTGGCGGCAGCAAGGAACGCTACGCCCTATGGGAAATCGAAGACGCAATCAGCATGCTGGAGAACATCCCCGGCGTGGAACTGCCATTCGAGCTACCGGCCGGCAAGCCCGCGCGGCGCGCGATCAACTCAGACCTGGACTATAAGCCCGACTTCCCGAAGGTATCGGCGCACGCCGTCGCCAAGAACTGCGCACAAATCGCCATGTTCCGCGATACCGGCAGTGCGGGGAATTACCCTCACTGGTTTGCTGCAGTAGGCACGGTGAAACACTCGCTTGAAGGCGAGGCAATTGCGCATGAATGGTCGGCGGTAGACGTTGACTACTCGGAAGCCGGTACGCAGCTCAAGCTGGATAGTTCATACCAGCAAGGGCCAGCCAAGTGTGACACGTTCCAGGCGTGTAATCCGTCCGGGTGTGAAGGCTGCCGATTTGCTGGGCGGATCACTACGCCGTTGCAGGCTGCAACGATGGAACCAACCCCCGTGCCAGCCCCGACCGAGAACGAGGAACCGGAGCTGTGTGCTGAACCGGGTGACGATAAGCCACTGCGCGTAGGTGCCGACGGCACGATTCATGTTCGGTCAACCAGTGGTGAGTGGCTGCCGGTATGGCGCCATGAGTTCTACACCGGGCACGGCGAGCATCTGGTCAAGTACACCAACGACTTCGAGCAGCATGGCCTGTTCATGGCGACCGAAGGCGACAACGGCCCGTTCTCCGTCCGCATCAATGACAACCTGCTTTACCCGCTGGACATGTTCGACGGCGAGACAGGTGCGGAGCTGCGCGTAGCAACCAAGTGCAAAACAGATCGGTCGTTCCGGGTCTTCAACGTGCCGCTGGCACTCGTCAACGATGGTGGCTCAGAGCTGCGCAAGCTGTTCGGGGCGAAACGAATAATTATCTCCAGTGGGAGTCAGAAAACTATGAGCAATATGATGACTTGTGCCGCGCAGCTCTTGCAGGGTGAGAAAGCGGTGGCAACCTTTATCGAGCAGTTCGGGTGGCAGACCAAGGACGGTAACGCCTCTGCTGTTATGGAAGCGGGCTTCGCCTACGGCGACCATCTGTATCGCAACATTGGCGGCAAGCTGGTGGTGCAAGAAACTACGCAGTCGGTCAAGCTGCGCGGGCTTGACTCTGTGGCCCGGATCGCGGGCGACATCGGTGCGTGGAAAAAAGCCGTGGCGCAATACAACGACCGCCGCTGGGCAGCGCTGCAAACCCCCATACTGTTCGCCCTGGCCGCACCCATCATGCGCCTGATGCCGGCGCTGCACGGATTCCTGATTAACTACATGTCACCAGAATCAGGTGTCGGTAAAACCTCGGCGGTGCAGGTGGCCCTGGCCATCTACGGCAACCCCAACACCATGACCATGCGCGGCGGTAACGCCAATCAGGGCGGGGTAACGCCGCACGCCATTTACCACAGGCTGGTACATCAAGGTGCCGTGCCGGCGCTGGTGGACGAAATCGGTAATATGAAAGCCTCGGCGCTCAGCCCCCTGATCCATGCCCTGGCCAACGGCAAAGAGCGTGAGCGCGGCATACCGGATGGTAGCGTGATCGGCGGCCGGGAGTGGTGGATGCCAACATTCACCACCAGTAACGAATCCCTGCTGGAAAAACTGACCGAAGTAAAAGCCAGCGCCGCGGCCGAGCACGCGCGCGCCATTGAAGTTCGCGTACCAGTGGTGCTGCAGCGTGCCGATCTGGAAGGCCGTCGCGCGGTTGAGGCCGTCGCCTCGAACTACGGCCACGCCGGGTATATCTGGATTCCTCATGTGGTGGAACATGCCCACGAAATCCTGGCAGAAGTGGAGCGCGAAGAAGCCACCTTGGGCGAGCGCTACGAACTGCATAATGCCGAGCGTTTCTACCAGAAAATGCTGTCCGCCTACCTGGTGGCATTCCGCCGTGCCAAAGCACTGGGGCTGGTGCCGTTTGCTGACGACGTGGTGGAAGCCTATGTGGGTGAAATGCTGGAGCACATGCGCCACGAAACCAGTCTGAATGTTCGTTCGGCGCTCTCTGTGCTGGTTGACTGTGTGCAGCATTACTCGACATCGGCGCTTATTCTGGATCGCCGCCCGGCCCGTACCGGCACCGGCTTCTACGAGCGCCCAGAGGTGCTGAAAGACCCAAGCGGCAACGAACCGTCCATGACCCTGATGCACAACAGCAACAAAGGCGGCACCGGCAAGCGCGAAGTGTTCATCCGCGAAACGGCGGTACGCAAGTACCTTGGCCAGTACAACGTTAGCTTCAACGCTCTGGTTACCGAAGTCACCAAGATTCTCGGCTGCCTGGAAAGCGAATTGCGCGACAGTGCAACCGCGCTACCGTTCAAACTACGCCGCGTGGAAATGGCACCGGGCACGCGCTACCAGACTGGTGGGGTAAAGATCATCTACTTCCAGCTCGACGCTATCGAGTTCGCACGGGCAGTACGCGGGCTGGATGTGGACTTCGGCGCGGTAGGGAGCGTGGAACCCATCCGTGGTGAGGCGGATCGTGCCAGCGCCTGACGAGGTAGCGATAGATATTGCGGAGGCCGCCCGGCGGCTTTCCGTGTCTACTCGCACCATACGCCGAATGATTGCTGCCGGGGAACTGGCAGCTTTTTCAATCCGCAGCACCCGTAAAAGGCCGACCTTCCGTATCTGGCCTAGTGCGCTGGACTTTCCTGACAAAGCAGAACAGAATTCCCGCAGCGTCGGCTTTCGAGTGCGTACCACACCCCGCCTATTTTTTACTAACTACTTGATTTAAAACATTACTGCGGCGTCGGTAAACCCACAGTCTTGTGACTAAAAACGCCCCTTTCAGACCAGTTGTGACACGTTTCTGTCACAGTTTTGGCACACCGTAATTGCCCCAAAACCCCCCATCCAGTATCATGACGACTAATCGTTAAGGGTCGTGCGCAAGCATGGTTCCTTTTCGTTTAGGGTGCCGAAAGGCAACTGAAAGAGGGGCTGCGCGCCCCTCTATTTTTATCAGTTCTGGTCGTGGTACTCCGAGTTCTTCCGCTGCAGCAGCTGCGTCCGGTTCGCATCCTCGCCGTCGGTGGCGTCCCTCCAGGCACGATCTTTTGCCGGGGCACTAATCACTGTGCTGACGGCACTCTTTATCGCGGTGCTGTACGGGTTGTGCGCTTGGAAGCGTTTGAGCGCTTCTTCGGCTTTGTTCATTGCCACGGCATCGCCGCTCTGTTCCGCCGCCACATAATCCCGTACCAGTTCCTTCGCGCGATCCGCTGCTTTCGCCGCATCATTGATGATGTTCCGTGTCTGGTTGATGTGATCCGCCACCTTACTTGGCGTGAAACCCATTGCTTGATTGGCGATATCCAGCGTGCTCAGATCGCTTGGTTTGATGATTGTGCCGCCTTTGTTGTCGTCCAGCCCTTTACTGCTAAGTGCCGCAGCCTTGCCGACGTTACCCAAGAACTTCGGTAGTAGGCGCAGCACACCGCGCAGCTTTTCCGCACCCTCCAAAGTAGAGTCGCCCCAGTCTTCCGCCAGTTGTCCCGCGCCAGCCGCAGCTTGCGCCATTGTCGAAAACGCCGCCCCGCCCAGATAGTCAGCAGTGCTGCGAGCAATTTTAGCCGCGGCACTTTCGTTCGGTTTAGGAATTGTCTGGTCTAGCTTCACGACGGGCAGGATGTCGCCCGTACCTACGCGACTGGCGTTTTCGGCACCGAGCATGCGAGAGATACCACCCACCATGAACGCCTGCGCCCATTCAGGAATGTCCTTGCTATCCCACTGGTTCTTCCACCAGGTGCGAATGTCGAACTCGTCATCGTCGGCGTCTTTCAGCGCGTTGGTTATGCTCTGGGCGATAACGGCAAAAGTACTGGCAAATGGAGTGGCCAGCGGGCCGGCGGCGATATACGCCGTGGCGTACATACCACCCAGCGCTTTCAGTGCTTCTATCTTCGCAGTGCGGTCGCCAGCAAAGGCTTTCATAACCAGATTCTTCTGCAGCTCAAACATGGTCAGCGGGAATTTGCCGAACTGGGTGAGGAATATCAGATTCGGGTGGCGAGTTGCGTTCATGATTGGCGCTGCGTTGAGCTGCGAGTAATCGCCGTGAGTCTTGGCCAGAACGTCCTGCACGAACGCCGAAGCCTTCGCGTGGTT
>OFRO01000194.1_pt1 | contig 23774 bp, 39 predicted proteins | sample 1543091 | NCBI WGS metagenome assembly OFRO01 (sample SAMN07774217, study PRJEB24372) | wastewater metagenome | isolation source: Exp Tend NO 10WW | collected 2016-02
TCCACGCAGCAATCAGGTAACGTGACTCGGTTGTCTGCGTACCAGCTTGCCGGAACTCTTGAGCGGTTTTTGACGATATTCACGACGTACCCGATTCAAGCCACGTCGAAAGAAGTGCAAGCTGTCCGCAATTTTATGAACAAAAACAACGCGTACACCTTGAAAGAGATGGTCAAAATCATTGGGATATACCACATCACAATCCCTGTGCTGTATCAAACGCTTGTCACAGGGCTTCCTGTAACAGGAGACGATGACGCAGATAAAGAGCGGTGGGCGAATCTACTCCGCGCTGCGTTTTTTGGAGAGTGGAACAACGTACTCATTGTCGGAGGTATCATCCAAGGGCTGTCAATTCAGGCAACGAACCTTGTGTTTGACATCAAAGAAAATTATTTCAAGCCTGAGTTCGGTCCACTAGGTTCTGCTGACGACGTGATAAAGCTCACGAAGGCCGCAGGGAAAGCCGCAGAAGACCCAAGCTACGAGAACACGATGAAGCTGCTTAAGAAAGCCGCGAAAACCTCTGTTTTGCTCCCGAAATCACTAGGCGGGGGCCTCCCTCTTCCTGCTATGCAAACGTTTTTCCAAGACCTCTACGAGTTCTCGACAGGAGAAGGAAAGGACGAAGAGGGCGGCGGGGATTTAAGCAACTTGGAATTCTAGCGCGAACCCCTATCAGATGATACAATCCTAATAAACCCACTGTGAGGATAGAGAGTTGACAGTTGAAACCACGACGAGTAGACAAGCCCTGACGTTTGACGGTGTGACTGTCGCGTTTGATTTCACGTTTCCCTACATCGAGGCAACAGACATCAACGTGTACGATGGGTCTGACCTTGTCGCCGCTGCTGACTACACGATTACAGCAAACCCTACTGGCGTTGGCGGGACTGTCACTTTTGACACTGCGCCTGCTGCGGGGACTGGCATGCTGGTGCGAAACGCACCGTTCACCCAAGAATCCAGAATTCCCAACGTGGACAAGATGGGGCAAGGCCTCCTCGAAAACGCCTTAGACAAAATCACGATTCTGACGCAGCAACTTCAAGACACCACAGAGAGAAGTCTTACCTACCCAGTTTACGCAGATACCACGGGTATCAGCGCAGAAATCCCTGTACCAGAAGCACTTGGGTACTTGCGCGGCAACGCAGCAGGCGACGCTTACGAGACAAGCCTTGCTGTTGAGACAGCGTTTACAGTACCGGGCTTGACTGGTGAAGGGGGCAGCTTTGTCAGAGTAAACAGCGGTGAGACAAACTTTCAGTTTGACACTGTTGCTGAAGTCAAGACAGCACTTGGCCTTTCAGGCCTTGCAGCACTCGCATACTTAGCGACTGTCGGGACTGCGCAGATTGACGCAAATGCCGTCACCCCTGCAAAGTTCGAGGCCAACAAACTGGTGGGGAGCTATTGCCGCTTTGGCATCGTTAAAGCGTCTGGAGGTAACGGCGGCACGTCTACAGCAGGGAGTATTCAGACACTCCCAATTAATACAGAGATTTATGACCCTGACGGCTTGTTCGCCCTTTCAGGCAGTGACTTTACCTTGGCCCCCGGTGACTACTATATGGAAGGCTCCCAGAGTATCTACGGGATTACAAATAACTGCAGTAGCGCCCTAGAGCTGTATGACGTGACTGCTGGGGTGATTGTTGACACAGTGCATTGTAAGACTGGATGGTCTACCGAGGACGTGCAGCAAGATGCACGTCTGTTCGGCAACTTTACCTGCGCAGAGGCCTCTCCCGGCGTCAACCGAACGTATCGGATTCGTTACCTACTTACTGCTGGCGCGGGGATCGCAAGTTCGGGCCTCGGCGTTGGAGCAGGCACGAACACGTTAGTTCACGGACACTTCAAGCTGATTAAGGAGTCATAGCTATGTCACGTCTTACAACTCAGTGGGTATTACTTGGTAGTGGATTGAACGCATCCACAAACCCTATTCCTTCAAGTCTAGGCACTGTGAGCCCATACCCCTCAACTTTTGCGGGTCAACAAACCGTCTCGTCTGCATGGGGCACCCAGTCCAGCCAAACCCCTGACGGCGCTGCAACCTTTGCCCAATGCTTGCTTCCTCTAGGCGTGCAAGATGGTGGCGGGGATAAACCCTTAAAGCTGCATTTTAACGGGTCTACTGCGGCGTCTACTGTAGCTTTGACGCTGTGGGGGTATAACAAGACCTCTGGCACTTGGTATCTGTGCAAAGATGCTGATGGCACCTCGACTTACACCGTGACTGATAACGACGTATTGAGCGTCTATGAGTACGGTTTGGACCCGTTGTTCTTGCAACTGGGCGCACCGAGTGCCGGGACTTACTCGATTTACTTTGATAACGGTCTGGCTACGGCTGGTTAGGGGGCGACATGGCTTTTTTACAGTCATCGTCTCCTCGTCTAGGACACGGGCCGTATCTATCATGCGGCCCTTATTTGCAATTCGGCGCGGCTACTTTTAAAAACCCAAGGTGGTCTGGAGGTGGCGAGCCGGGCATACCGGGCCTTCTTTTGAATATTGATTTTTCTAAGCCGGGGAATATTACTCTAAACGGGTCTACTCTCTCACAGGTTCGGGATTCATCAGGTGGCAGCAGGCACTTTGACCAGTCAACAGCCGTAAACCAACCAACATATGTAACGGGGGCGATTAACGGGCTAAATGCAGCGCAGTTCGACGGCGTTGATGACTACCTGATCGGGAACGCTGCCGCAAGAGCTGTGTTCTCTGGGCGGACTGAGTTTACCACTATTGATGTTGTGAAATGGACCAGTGCAGCGGTGAATAACTATGCGTGGTTTTATTCTACGGCTGCGTCTGGTACGACGGCACTGGCCTCCCTGTACTATTCAACATTCCCTGCTATATTCACCACTCGCCGCCGCGTATCTGCTGATGGCGGGAATACCGGGAACCTTGGCGCGGGGCTTAACGTGACGCATATCGTGACAGACACCCTCAAGTTAGCGACCCCTTTGCACGTAACCTGGTTGGATTCTGTGCAGAAATCCAGTAGTGGGTCGGGCTTAACGACTGGATCTATGAACACAGAGACGGCACTGGCGCACCTTATGGGTTCGTCCACTGGTGCCGCTGGGTTCCTCGTTGGTTACTATGGGCAACGGTTAATCTATGACCATGTTTTGACGACAACAGAACAAACTCTTATCGAAGCGTACTTAAAAGCAAAATGGGGCACCCCATAAGGAGTAGACAATGGCTACATTTAACAAATTTCAGAGTTTTGTTGAGAACGTGTGCGAGAAAGTCCACAACCTAGGGGCTGACACTCTCAAGATTATGCTGACCAACAGCGCACCCGTAAACACCAACACGGTCAAGGCGAACATTACCCAGATTGCCAACGGGAACGGGTACACCACGGACGGGACCGCCGTAACCATCACATCGAGCGCACAGACATCCGGCACGTATAAGCTGGTCGGTAATGACGTGGTATTTACTGCGACTGGCGCAATGGGGCCGTTCCGGTACGCCGTACTCTACAACAGCACAGCCACTAACGGCGAGTTAATCGGCTGGTGGGATTACGGCTCGGCTGTCACCTTGGCATCTGGCGAAACGTTTACAGTGGACCTTGACGCCGCCAACGGCATCTTACAACTTACTTAGGAGATAAGAGGTCGCCCCTGTGGCCGTAACAGCCTACAAAAGTCCGGGAACTACCACCGAAGACACTTCGGTTGGTTCTCAGGGTATAACGTCGTATTCTTCACTAGCTGGCTCTGGGGCGACTATATCATGGGCGACCGGGACATGGACATCATATCGGTATAAGCTGACAAACTTCGGTTTTACGACTGCGGATATTCCAGCGGGGGCGACTATTAACGGGTTTGAAATTGCCTTTACGCGCACGGAGAACAGCTCTACGGACAACTTGACCGATACCAACATCCATCTTATTCAGTCTGACACAACGGTCATAACGGGGACAAACCTTGCCTCAAATACTGAATGGGGGACAACCTCATCTGAGGTGATTGTAGGGTCTTCAACAAACATGATGGGGTATACCGGGGCCACTGCGGCGGATATGCTTGATGTGGATTTTGGGATTGCGTTTCAGGCGGGGACTGTCTTGAACGGGACAACACCCGCCGGGAGCCTTGGCTTTTTCAAAATCAGGGTATATTATACTGCATCAACTGGGTCCACCCTTACTGCGGCGCAAGGTTCTTTCTCTCTAACTGGGCAATCCGCAAATACACTGTTCGGGCGCAGTCTCCCTAGTGGTGTTGGGTCAATAGCATTTACGGGCAATGCCGCAGGGCTTGTTCGTGGGTACACCCCTCTTACAGCCGCGCAAGGGGCGTTGACGCTTACGGGCCAAGACGCCGGGTCTATTGTTATTCGGACCATGTCGTCTGCTGTCGGGACGTTTGCGTTTACGGGCAATGCCGCAGGCTTGAACGTGGGAAGGGTTTTACCGTCCGCGCAAGGTTCCTTTACTCTGGCAGGGCAAGCCGCGCTATTTATAAGAGGTTATGGCGTAACTGCCGCCCAAGGGGCGTTTACCCTGACTGGAAATGCGGCCAACCTAGTCAGAACCACCATCCTTACGGCGTCTCAAGGCGCGTTTACCTTAACTGGGCAGAATGCATCACTTCGGTTTTTTAGTCTGCTGACTGACTACGGCAGCTTTACGGTGGCAGGTTCGGTTGCGACCTTAACTGTAAGTGGATTATCCGGGCTTCAGGCAGGACAAGGGGCCTTTACCTTTACTGGGAACAACGCCAACTTAGTCAGAGGGTACCCTCTGGTGGCCGCGCAAGGGGCGTTGACGCTTACAGGCAATGCTGCTGGGGTGCTAAAGGGGTCTAGGGTCGCAGCCGCGCAAGGGGCGTTGACGCTTACGGGCAATGATGCCAACACCATCAGGACTAGGATTGTAACCGCCACCCAAGGGGCCTTTTCCTTGACAGGGAGCGCTGCCAACGTATTGAAAGGGTCTAAGGTAACTGCTGGCCAAGGTGCCCTTACCTTTACCGGGAGCGATGCGCAACTCATTACCCCTAAATCAATTACAGCATCCCACGGGGTGTTTACCTTCACAGGGCCGGATGCTCAACTGCTTTATGGCGGGTTTGGGCGTAAATACTTGGTTGTAGCCGATGATACTGCTTGGGTTGAGCTTATCCGGCGGGTCAACACCCAAATGGGATACCCTTACCCCACAGGGAAGACGACTCGACATTGCTTTAAAATGACCCATACGGATGGGCGAAGAGCGTTAGTAATGGAGCAGATAGACTATCCCTATATGATTAACGCGCTAACCTCCGCAGAAATGGCGGCGCTGATCACTACTGAGCCGGTAGGGTTTGCGGTGTCTACCACATCACCGCCGGGGGAGTTCCCCCATACGGCGTCAGTCGCTATCGTGTGCGAAGGTGACAGCATCATCACAGGGGACTATAACCTTGATGGGGGTGTTGGTTGGCTGGCTGAATCAGAGAAATTCTACTATCAACTTATGGTTGCGCTCGGCTCCCTAAGTGACGTAACCGCCGTCAATCTAGGCGTTGGCGGGTCTAAATTTGCGGACCTTGCCTCTCGACAGGCTGCTAACATTGACAACCTCAATTGGCCGACAGGGTGTGAGCGTGTTATGTGCTTAATGGTGGGGTCTAACGACATCCACCATGACGGAATGACCCCATCCAATGCATACGCAGAGCTTAAAACTCGGATTGCCGCATACAAAGCAGCCAACCCAACGCTTAAAGTAGTGGTTATGACCCCTATCGCGAGGTCTACCAGCACCACTAACCAGCTTGCTTACAGAGATTTGATTGTCGCGGGGCACACATCCTCTGACCTTGGGAGTGAAGCGGTCGCAAACACTGGAGGATTAACGCAATTTGATGGATCTGGTGATGTGACAAACGCGACTTATTACGTGGATGACCAAGTACACCCGAAGGCGGCAGGGATTGTACCTATGGCGTCAGAGGTTGCCAGTGCTGTTCAATCTGTCTGTGCGGGAGTCTAACCATGCCCCAAACAATCCCTGACATACTCCTTGCCGTGTGGGCGGTTTGCCATCCAGACCTGCCCACCGTAAAGGGCATGGCCCATTCTGCTGCGTTAAACGTTGGGGTAAACCTCCACCGTAAACCGTGGCGCAATGACCGGATTCTAAACATCGCCATGGGGTTGTTGGTTGCGGGGTTGTTCTACCCCCTGCTAAAGCCCCTTCTTGGGATGTGGGTCCCACACTGGCCTGCTGATGCGTTAGACGCACTGGCGGTTATTGTGAGCGCCTTCTGGGCCTTCTTCGTCAAGTGGGCTCTGGAGATACTGTGGAATGCAAAGGACGCCCTGATATTGTGGATGCGTGCAAGGCTTGGTGTTAAATGATGGCTAGAGAAAACGAGACGTTCAAAGACTTCTGCCGGGGTGTTATCGCTGTCATCTTAACGGCGCTTTCGTTTGCTATAATCTATATGGCAGCACACAACAAAAAGGAGCATGTCGCATGGCAGTCCAAGGTTGTGGTCCTTACGTTGGACAGGTTCCCATTTTTGGCCGAGGCCAACGCCCCGCACTAAGCCCCCAGCAGGTGGCGTATATTGACGAAGCCATCAAGGAATATGGTACAATTGTGGGGACTTTAAAGCGGATTAAGCGGGTACGTGAAACCGAGGCATCGATACGGCGGAAAGGCTGGAAAGCGTGAAACAGCACTGTGATAAAACAGCGGCGTTGCAGCAAAAGCCGGGTATTGGGGGAAAGCCTCAATTCTTTGTGCGCTGCGAGTGTGGATTTGAAGGCTCTCACCGTATGACAGAAGACGACGCTATTCAAGCCTACGACAAGCTGGTGGATGCTACTCGGTAATGGTCTACAGAGACGTACCCTTTAGAGCGTTTTTTGACCGCACCGAGGATGGCATTGCGGGGCTATTCAGTATCCGCAAGCGGGATGGTGTCTACCTGCTAGAGAAGGCCCTTGTGCGCTCTGGCCAGTCCGGTCACACCAGAAAGCCCAGCTTTACCACGGGCAAAAGCCCTATCCCGTTTACAAGGGAAGTCAAGACATGCGAACTGTTTTTGTGGACCACGCCGATTAACCCCGGCCTTGACGCTGGCGATACAGGTATCGGTGAGAGCTACGCCATTTCTGATTGCTTGAACTACAAGGATTGGATTTACGGCAGAGTCCCGGGGCAAAGCCGCTCGCTTATCCGCCTGCATGGTGAGAACAAATACCCCGGTTCTGCCGGGTGCATTGTGGTGGTGAAAAAGCAGACGTGGAAGAAAACCATTGACGTGATTGAAGCCGTCCGCAAGTCGGGGTATAAGTTTATCCCGCTGGAGGTAGTGTGAGTTTTAAGACCGAAAGCACGCTAATAACTGTTGCGATTGTCTTCATGACACTGTGCGCGGGGGCCGTGCTGCTGAGCATGGCTTATATGATTTACCGGTGTGCGGCGGTGATGCAATGATCCGCAAAACTCTCCCACTGCCTGACCCGTGGCGAGTACGATTGAAGTACGGGATTCTGCGGAACGTTTACCGCTTTTGCACATCTTGCTTTCAGTGGCACGGTCCTGACTATTTCGGTAATACTTGGCCTGTTTGCACTGAGTGCGCGGCGCGTGCGGCGTTCTCTCAACCTTTGGAGGGTGTAGCGTGACTATTCCAATCTTAACGAACATTATGCTCGGTGCGCTGTGCGCTGGGGCGCTTGTGATTCTTGGCGTTTGTATCCAGCAGTTAATTTGGGAATGCATTAAATGAGCATCTCGACCATCATCGCCAAAGTCATCCTCAAGATTTTGGAAGCGTTTGGGATTAAACCCTCGAAAATTGACATTCAAATCTTGAAAACTGATGCATTCCCATCTAATTACGGGATTAAACCTCGTCCAGTGGAAACGTTGGGCCCGCCTACAGTCTCGAAAGACTCCTGTGGGCACAAGTCTATTCAAGAGTATCGTGCAGAATTTCTAAAGGATGCCTTGAAAAAAGCAGAACCCGCCAAGCCTAGAACGCTGGGAACACCCGGCAGTGCTGGACCGGATACGGTCGATGCTGACCCCGGCGGGTCCCAAGAAACCCCTATCTCTTTTCACGAACCCCCGGGTAATCTCCGGGGGCCTGTCGAATATCCAAATAAGACAGATAGTGATAGGGGCCCCATTTTACCCCCAGAAGCAACAGACCCCACAGACGCGCCGGGCTGGATTGATGATAAGTACGGCGTTTATGACCCTAACTGGAAACAGAAATAGAAAGGACACACCATGCACTTTGACCAGAACACTATCACCATAATCCTTGCGGTGATGGGCATCGTGTTTGCCCCCACTGGCATTGCTTCGTTCATCGTCAAGCTGACGCCTACCGAAGCCGACAATAAGGTGGTGGATTTCATCATTGACGTGTTACACAAACTGGCGCTGAATCCGAACAAGGATGACGCCCGGATGCCTTAGGGGTCCATACTTCGCCCCTACCCGCCGGAATATCCCTGACGGCGGGATTGACTTCTCCTTGGTTATACATACACGACCTGTATCCCCCGTCTCTTTCGTTAGAGGCGGGGGTTTTTCTATTGGCCGAGTTCCTCTTCTCCTTGCACTAACTTGACATGACTTGCTAAAGATTCAGATAAAAACTGCGCCTGCACAGGGGTTAGGTGAACTATAGCTGTGACGGTGCCTGATGTCATGTGTATACGGATATTCTTTCCGCCTAAATCCAAAGATACGCCGGGTGTTTGCATAATGTTCTCCTTCAAATTGACTTGATGTAATACGGTGGTGGCCCAACTCTTTTCAAGAGCTGCTTGACTGCGTTTGGCATCTTGCAGGGGTTGGGGGCTTCGGGATTTTCGGCGTCCAGAAAGTAGCGATGTGAGTCACACCGTCCGCAATCTTGGCCTGACTCGTAGCAGTACTTGGCTCCTGGTGTCCAGTGTTGGTAGTTCTCGCCAGTGGGTGAGTGTTGAATTTGCATACTCATTCCACCACCTCGTCAGTGATTAACCCAAACCGATAGTGGTCAACATCGATAAAACGAAGAGGCCAAAGCCATTTGCACAGGATTTTAAATATCCAAGTTTTGCGAAATTCTCTGCTTCGACACCCACACAACAACTTGTGGTTCGGCGCAAACCAAATAACAACGCGGTCCCCCGATTCCATTGCGTGTCCCGTGGTGATAATCATTCCACCACCTCCACCGCAGCTACCCAGAACCAGTTATTGCGCTCCCACGCGCCGGGGTAGAAGGAATCAAAAGTGCTTGACCCTGAATCCACGTAATACGGGCCTTTTTGGACAGCACCAGCCATCATGTCTAAACATTGCAACACTATATCATGACACCGCACCGGCTCCACAGACAGCACTTTGACCTTGACGCCGTTGGGGAAGGGTATAATAAAATCTAACGTTATATAGTCACCAGATTCCGCCTTAAAATGCTGGTGATGCGCCCACTTAGCTACAGTGAAGGGGTCTTCTAGTATCAAGTGGCTTACGCCGTAACTTGTTTTACCCCTGCTAGTCCTTGCATTATCTAGCTTCACAGGCTCCAACAACACCGCCTTGTCACCTACTTTCAGGCTTGCAAGGTGGGTTAGGGCATACTGGGGTGGGTTATAGGTCATGGTGTTTCCTCCTGAAAACCGTCAACCATAACGGTTATCTTTGCACTTGGGTGTGCCTTTAAATAGGTAAGCAAATCAGGCGGCAGTTGTCCTAAATCGGCATCACCCGGTTTAAACTTTTGGCTTGACGTATCAAACAAGGCATACCCAAATCCGTCTACTTCAAGCCCTAGTATTATTTCTGGGTTCATTTCGTCAATGGTAACTCCAAATTGCGTAAAAGATAATAGCTATAGCCGCACCCACTAGGGGGCCGCTAGCGGGCGGGATTTGCACTATTCGTCACCTCCGGCGGGTTGGGGAGGGGCATTAAAAATTGTCGAATGTAGTGTGTTGGGGTGATACTAATCCCCACGTTCCCCGTGTCTGATTCTGTCCATCCTTGATATAATACTGACCATCTGGCATATTCGGTTTTCCACGCCCCATATTTATCATAGGCACCAACGACAACGTCGGGCTCCTCGAAACTGCTCCATTGAGAAAATGTGTCTGGGGTTATCTTTATCCATTTGGTCTCCGATTGGCGAGGCATGGCGTTCCATTGGGGCACATACTGGGGCCAAAGTAGAAAATTACGAAATAGGCATCCATCATTAGCGGGGTGTCTATAATACACGAGCCTGTCGCCCGGGTCGTCTTGTGTGTTCCGCCCGTTGCTGTAGGCCGGATCTAGTGTTGTTTTGCATTCGGGGCAAGGTTTAAGCTCTTGGGTCATTGGGGGTCCTCCTCAATAAGCTCGAAATCATCTAATTCCACTTCACTGTCTGGCTTGCAGGCGGAAAAATCCGAAGAGTCTAGCTCTGAGTCGTAAATATCGCCTCTGAGGAACTTGGCTCTAGCTTCTTCGGGTGAATTGGCCTCAATGATGTATGTCATCGTTGCGTAGCTGACCGTTCCGACGGATTCTATTTGGTATTTTGCCATCACTTGCCTCCCATCGTGGCTGACCACATGCTGACTAGGTAGACGAGGGCAAAAGCGCCCCCAACAACCAAGGCCCCGATTATCATTGCCCATTCTTTGATTTTTTCAAACATCACGATTCATCCTTTACTAAGTCCACCGTGGTGCAATCGTCCACGATGCTGATGGTAAGTTCAATTCGAGCAAATGGCCGCCCATCAATATAAACATCGGCGTCGCCATCCAACTTGCTCAGCATTTTTCGCAGGTCTCGGAGTTTCATCACGCTTCCCCTTTCAATGAAAGCTAATGTGGGATAGGACAAAATAGTTCAAGAGTTCGATCAGTTTCCACAGAGCTAATATACCGATTAAGATTCCAATTACGCACATAGCGATATAGCAGCGAACGGCTCCAGTGAAATCGTACATAGTCACGCTTCTCCTTTCAGTCTGTAGCCATACTCTGCAATCAACAACGCGTCAGCACTGGCTAGAGTCATGTCAACGCGTGGATACAAATGCTGCGCCTTTGCGAGGTGAGCCCTTTTGCGCAGTGCCTTTGTTTCAAAACTGCCAGCGAGGCCCAGCGCCTTTTGCCATGCTTGGGGGCGATGCTCTTCAAATGCGATGCGATGCGCCCACAGCATGCCAGCGATAACGCCGACACCTCTACCGAAGTTAAACGAGCGGGGACCACCTTGGCCCGGCATACCGCCGACCAGTTCAAGCACGACGAACGCCTCTTCAAGTATCACGAGCCCCTCAATCAGGCGCACGATGTCAAGCTCTGTGCGGTTTTTAAAGCGGTACAGCTCGACGTTTTTACGCCCCTCTGAGATAAGCGCAACAGCGCCGTCTACGCCGGGGTCAATACCGATTATGTTCATACACTAAAGACCTTTCTTGAGTAGACAGTAAATTCCTATTAGATAAAAACTCGCGATGGCTCCGAGCATAAGGTAATCTACGTAAGTTTCTTCGACCATTACTTTCTGTACCTCTGTCCATGCCACGACTCCGCTTTGAAAGGGAGGCCGACAGCCCAGTGCGGTGCTGTAGACATGATGTCGTGGAATTGAGTAAACGAATCTTTTGATGGGTTTGCATCAACGACGACTTCGTCGTGGACGTGGAGGACAAGGTCAAACCCAGCATCGTCAACACGGAGCATCGCATCAGCGAGACAATCCCGTGCTACAAACTGAGTGATGTTCTCGACCAGCTTGCCTCCGTAAGTGAACTTGCGCCCGAACTGCCACGTCTTGTCATCTTGGGTGTGGTACGAAAGCGTCGCGTCTTTGATGCCCCATGGGGTTTCTGTCGCTGACACCTTTGCCATCGGGTATGAGATGCAATTGCCGGATGGGGATTTGCACAGCAAGAACTTTCCGTATGTGCCGTAAGTAATCAACGGGCGACCCTTGGCTTCTCCACCCACAAACTGTTTCTCACCAGTGAGAACAGCGTTGATGGCAGCCGTTTCGCACTCTTCCCAAAACGACACGATGTTTTTGTTCTTGCGCCGCCAAAGTTGTTTGAGAATGTCAGCAGAAACCCCCGCCGCCCAGTAGAGAACACCGGGGGGCAACGGCTCGCCCAGTCCCTTGCGAGCCACTAACAGCATGCCTTCAAAATGGTCGTCATATGCCTCTGGGTTCTCTTTGCGGGGGAAAGGAATCAAGCGTTTTAAATACGTCTCGTAAGAAGACACTGCGCTTTTTCTTGTGTCTGCGTCAGCTTCACCCCACAACAAATCAAACGCTGGCGCGAGGTCTACGCCGTAAGCCTTACTCATCGTCGCCATTGCGCCGATACCGCCTTGATACCCTGACGCCAGTTCGCGAACCTTGCCAACACTGCGCTCATATTTATCTTTGGGTGTGACAGTGCGCCCGAACGCTTGTGACGCTGACTCGCAGTATACGTCACGTCCTTCGCGAAACGCTGACAAGATGTCTTCTTCCCCAGCCAACCACGCCAACACACGCGCTTCAATCGCTGAGAAGTCACTCACGTAGAATGTGTTAAGCATCACGCCACCTCTTCTTTCATTGGGAATTTGGCTTCAAGGGCAGCCATTGTTGCAAAGATGATGGGCTTGTAAGCCGTCCACCATTCCAGCGCATCACCGGCCATGGATGAAATCATCTCGTCACTGGCTGAGCGCCAGTAGTCATTATCTCGAAACTGACACCCAATACGGGTGTGGGTGGATTGCACTAATGCGGTATATCGATCCAAATGCACCACCGCAAGGTTGACCCCTGTCAGGTTGGCCCCTCTCAGGTTGACCCCTCTCAGGTTGGCCCATGTCAGGTCGGCCTCTGTCAGGTTGACCCCTGTCAGGTTGGCCTCTGTCAGGTTGACCCCTCTCAGGTTGGCCTCTGTCAGGTTGGCCCATGTCAGGTTGGCCTCTGTCAGGGTTTTGGCATCCACCTCTTTAAGCAAGACACCCGCTTTTGAATAAATTTTAATCACGATGCAACCAAAGCTCCTCTAATACACGAGCTGTAAACACCCATCAAGTCGGGGTACAGCATCTCAAATAACTCGTAGTCTCCCAGCATAATCAAAGCAATCGCAGTGTCGCTGTTGACAATGCCACGCGGTAAGTTCTGGGGTTGAAACCCACGACCACCCCAGCGTTTTGTAATCGCTGCGCAGTACAGCAGAATGTCGCGAATACGACTGTCGCGAGGGTCGAGGCGGTCGAGCAATGCGTCGTATTTAGACGTAGATATTTTAGACAACGCCCGCCTGATTTCAAGCACACGGCGTACGTTTTCAGGTAACGTCTGTTTAGAGAGGGCTGAGTCAACTGTAGCGGCTTGCAAATTTGGGAGGGTATGCCCAACACTCTCTAACCATTCAGACAGCCTTGCGTGTTGATTTGGCGTCTGTAGTGCGCCACCAGTAAGCTCTCTGAACTCAAGCAAAAGCGTCTCAACTGTTCTGTCGATAAACTCTTTGATTTTGTTGACGAAAGCCACGTCAACCCGAACACCTTTGAAATTGATTTTCTGGTCGAGAAACCACACGCGCTGCTCAAACTCGTTTAAGTCTGGCAAGGCTTTGTCAACGAGGCGTTCGACTTCAACGTCAGTTCTGCAATAGTCGTAGCAGGTTTCAAACGTTTCGGGGATGTCTTCGTACTCCCAGAACTCACCTGATGCGTTCTTGCCTCTGCGTGGTGATGACAGTTTTAGCATCGCTTTCTGGCCTGCCATATCTTTTGAGACAGGGAGGTGGAGGACTTTCGCAACGTCTTCCAGTTTACGAGGGAGGCCCATCGCTGCTGCTTTCGCTGCGGTACACCGCCATCTTTCGATGGGGATTTCAGGGAATCCATACTTTGCAACCATCACGTTGCGCCAGATGCACTGCTCAAAGAACGCGTTGTGTGCGTAGAAGATTGCGTCTTCGTTTTCTGCCAGCTCGAACAATGGGTCTGTTGAAAGAGAACACCCTCTTGTGTCAGACATAGGGAAGTAGATATCGACAGGCTCGTCGTCGACACAGTACGCGGCGCAGATAATATCAGTGGTAGGGTGGGCTGAGTAAGCCCACGCCCCCACGTCTTTCAAGTTCGCAGCACTTCGCGTCTCAAAGTCGAGGTGAACTTTCACTGTTTCGCTCTCCGCGTCTCTGCGACAACGCCATCAGGACCACAGCAAGGGCAGTAAACGGCATAATCGTTCGGGTGAGCTTGTTGCCCTTTCTCAAACGAGAACACTGTTCCACACTTGAGACACTCATGATGCTGGCGCATTTGCGACCTTCGCTTTCTTCTTAGGCGCAGCCTTCTTAGGCGCAGCCTTTGGCGCTTCTACGACTTCAGGCGTAACCTTCTTGCCTTTTTGTTTTGCGTCTTTAATCTTAGTCACTGTGTTTTGCTCCTGTGTTTGAGTAAAAAGGGTGAAGGCGGGAAGGAATTGAACCATCTTGCAGCTTATTTGCTTCGTCTGCCTGTCCTCGTACCACCTTGCATTGGTCGGGCGTTCTATTTCACCGCCTAGAGGCCATGCGTGTCACCGTCCACGCCGACGCCCTCAAATGGCGCTCCGTTATTAAAGTCCCGGAGCAACGGACATGGAGTGCCTACACTCATCACGGTTTAGCGTCTATAACAAACCGAGCAAGTCGCTGTTTGTACCTTCTTCAGTCGGTACATCAAACGACGAGAACTCGCGAGTTACGTCAATCGGGCCACTGCCACCCAGTGGTGCGTCATCTTTAAACTTTTGAAACCCGCACAACCACAACGAAATACGGTTGCCAGCCTGCGCGTTTTTGGGTTTGTAGACGCGAACGCTGGCGCGCCCCCACATCCCAGAATACAGCGCGTGCTTGGGGTTTGAAGTCGGCCAGAACTCTTCGTTCACATTTGGACCAACGAGTTGAGGTGCTTCGTGCGCGGGGAAAGTCCCGTCAGGGTTGCGCGTGGTGTAAGCAGACGCAGTGGCGATGATTTTACCCTCGTAAGCGGGGTATTTGTCGAGGTCATAACCACGGGGATTTTCAGGGGTTTTCCACTCACCTTTACGCCACGGCATAATGACGCCGGTTTTCGGCGCACCGTTCGGCCACGTCTCTTTAATCACGTTGTCAATGGCGGCTTTAAATTTTTGACCTTCAGGCGTTTGGAACGCTTCAGGGTCAAAAATCATCGTGATGCTGTAAGAGAACACACCGTTCGGGCTGCCATCTTGGTTCTTGCCTTCTTTGGGTGCGAGCAAGTCACAAAAACTTGCGCGAAACACTGGGGTTGTTACTGTAGACATGGTTCGTTTTGCTCCTTTTTCCTTTTACTGTTTTGTTTCTACTGTTTTACGTTTCTAGGGTGTCAAACATTGCAGTGACGCCTGTTGGGATGTCCGGTCTGGCGTCGCCTTCAGGCACTAACGTGGTGCCAGAGACAGGGACTTCGACATAAGGCGCGATTTCGTCTTTGCGCTTTTTCTTGAGTAACTTCTCAAACTGAGCAGGTGAGCGCAGTTTCTTGTTGTAGATTGCGTCGCCAAACTCAAGAGAGAACGCCGCTTCGACATCAGCTTCGCTTTTCCAACGTCTATGCCCGTACTTTTTGACGAGCTTGAAACCCTCGACAGCATGGCCTTGTTCTACTGCTGTTGTACACATTGCGACAACTGAGCGGCACCAGTCTTGGATTGCTTCAGCGTTGCGCATAATCACGCCACGCTGCTCTTCTGACAGTGTGCTGTTGACGGGCAGCTCTACAGGCTTGTCTATCGCATCAGAGAAAGCGAGCTTTGTCTCTTCCTGTAAGCGCGCCAGTGTTTTAGGGCATACAGGTTTACCTGCGCAAAATTTACACCACGACCCTACAGCCAATTCTGAGGAGTCTGCTCTGACACGTGCGACAGCTTCAACCAATTCCGCTTCGTGCGCCAGTAGTTCAGCCACAGTATAGCTGTGCTTTCTGACTGGTCCGTGTAAGTGTTTTGCGCGGGGTTGAACGATGACTGTCTCGATTTCAGAGAGCATCGTGCGCTCGTTTTCTGGTAGCGAGTAGTATGCCCCGAGAGCGTAGTACAGGAGCTGGTGGTTGTTCTCCACCTCCACTGCATACCCTTCACCATGCTTGTAATCGATGACGACAATCTTGTGGAAGGGCGCATAAATAACGCAGTCACACGTTCCAAACGCTTCAGGGTCGATGTGTGTCAGTTGAAACCGCACTTCAGGGCGCAAGTAGTGGGGGTCAATAAAGTGTGGCGACAAAGAGGGCACTTCGGGGTGTGTGTAGTACGGGTCCATGCCCAGTGAAAAACCCATATCACTGAGGTACTGGCGCACTGTCTCGCCGTACAGCTCGACAGCCTCAACCATGTCGTCTGTGACTTCAATCTCGAAATCATCTTCGACGTACGACCGTCCGACTTCATCAAGCAGTCTGCTAGACAAACTGTCTACAGAGATATGCGCCAGAATACCGTTGATATAATCCTCACCCAGTGAGTGAGCAACTGTGCCCTGCGCTGTATACTTCGTCCCGTTCTTGTGTGGCACTGAAGCGATGAGTTTGACAGAGCCGGGGCAGTTCCACCATCTCTCACAAGACGATGCGCCTATCGGGCTGTGTGCGGCTTGTTCTGTTTCGTGTCCAGTCATTTGCGTATTACCCCGCCATTTTGTCTCGCAACCTCCGCAGCCCAGATGCTTTCACGAATAGCGAGATACGCGTCAACTGTTTTCTTTGAGAGATATATACCGAACCCGCCGATGTATTTGTCGAAAAGCTCCACAGAGTACAGCATTTCAAAATCTGGGTTCGGGTCTACTGGTTTGTGCGCCCACCGTGTGTGCTTCTCCTCTGTGTAAAGCATCGTTATCGTCATGCCGACAGCAGAGTGTTTACCTCTGTCTTCCGGGTGGCGCATGATGCTCGCCGCCCGTGGCCTTGTGAATATTACCACTGCGTAGGGTTCTTTGGCGTTATTATTCACAAACCGGAATGAGTGATTCTTTAACGTAGCTGACACGATTGCATCCTTTCTCTAAAGAAAGACAGAACCCGGAATGATGGACTTGTTAGCGTCAGTCAATCAGCTATCCACTGTACGTAGGGGGGATATTCCTACCAGACCATCTCGCATCACGAGACTTACCGGAGTTCTGTCAGGGTTATCAGGTGGGGGTAAACTAGAGGCCCAGCATGTCGTTGATTGCTTTGGGACCTTTTGCAAAGTCAGCAATCAACATGGCGCGCATCGGAGCAGGCACTTCGTCGAGCTTCGGAGCATACTGTTTAATCAGTTGTTCCGCTTGACTTGTGTTCACTTCGCGAGCAGAAGGTCCCCCAACTGCTAAGAAAGCCACAGCAGCTTTGCGCAGTTCTTCGAGTGACGGTTCTCCAGAACCGGGCCCCGCGACACCAGCGACTTCTTTGTTTTCAGTGTCAGCTTCAGAAGCGACAGCCGGTTTCTCTTTGGTTTTTTTCGCAGCAGGTTTAGCAGCGGGTTCAGGGGGGACAGCGTTGACGTCAGCCAGTTTGGCCAAAGATGCAGCGATGCTCTCTTGGGCAATTGCAATGCGTTCAAGTGTGGATTCAAGTGTCATGAAAAATACTCCTTCAGATTTTACTATTTTGTTAATAACGTGGCGTTTTTTCGCTAAGGTTTCGTCCATCTGAGTGTCGAGTGAATCAGCGACCGCGAGATAGTGGACAACGACTGTCCCGTTCTTTTGGCCAGTGCGCACAAGACGCCCGATGGCTTGGTCCATTACGCCGGGGGACCAATCGAGTTCGACGAATACAATGTGGTGGCAAACTTTTTGCAGTCCATCAACGCCCGTTCCACCTGCCCCCGTCTGCGCAATGAAAACACCAACGGATTCATCATTGATAAAGTCGTCAATTGACCGTTGTTTTGATTCCGTTGACATCCCGCCGTAAAGGATTCTAGGATTTGCCTCTGATAGGCTTGAATTAAGGGCGTCGATGACGTTTCTGTGGTGCGCAAAGACGACAACCTTTCCAACATCTGCGACAATATCTTTGATGTGTTCGCTTGCTTGGGGGACTTTGGCTTCAGCGAGCAAGCGCCTTGCTGTTGAGAGGTATTCGTTTTTGGTGAGTTCTGCGGCACCGGGAACCTCCATTTCAATTATCGATTCTATTTTATCAGGAAGCTGATGCTCCACGTCTTTCAGTTCACGGCGCAGCATGTAAGTTTTGACACGCTCTCGCAGCTCCTCTGTGTTGCTTGCACCTTTGGCGTTAAACCCTTGCCAGTTTGAGAACCCAGCACAGTACCGTTCACCGTATGCACGCCACGATAAGTAAGGCTCAATGCACTCAGGAGCCATTGTGTAGAGCAACGGGTAAAATTCAGAGGGTCTGTTCGGGACAGGTGTGCCAGTCAAGGCCCACTTGTACCGTGCTTTGTGCAAGAACGAAGCCTTGCCCAGTATCAGCTTTGTGCGTTTCGCTGTGGTGTTCTTCAAATAGTGGGCTTCGTCAATGACGACAGCGTCAATCAAAGACACACCAAGCCTTTTAAGCGTTCTGCTGTTGAGCAACAAGTTGTAGCTGGTGATGATAACGCAGGGGTGTGGTGGAATTTGGGACTTACCATCTTTCAGCACACCGATGCGTCTGTTGAGGTTTGACCATTTTGCGAACTCACGCGCCCAGTGGATGCGCACAGACGCGGGGCAGATGATAACCACAGACCGGGCGTTGACTCTGTCTAAGGCTTCAATGACTTGCGCTGTTTTCCCTAACCCCATCTCGTCAGCAAGAAGCGCGTGGTATCTCGACGTGAGAAATGCAGCACCTTGCTCTTGATAGGGGTAAAGTTTGAGTTCTGGGTTTCGCATGTGTTCTCGTTTTCTTTGTTTAACGTTTCAATGTCTCTGTGTTTGCTTGTTATTTGCTTATGTATACTACTATACGCGATAGTCTGATATTTGTCAACCTATAATCCGCGAGTTAAGTTTTCCAGTTCTTGCTTGTAATTTGGGTTACGATACCCGCGAACGTTCGCGCCTGTCGAGATTTTAATCTGTCCAGTCGCCCAACCTATCGACGCCATTGCGTTAGACAGACGGGTGTACTCGTAACGATTGACTTTACTTGTCGGGATGCCGAGCGCAAACTTCATAATGTCAGTAGACGACAGTCTTGCGTGTACCCGTCCGTATCTTTGTTCTTCAGCCAACCACGCTTTGATGTCGTTGACCCAAACGTCTTCACACTGGCGCAACGATTGCTCGTGTTTTGAGAGTCTGACTTCGTACTCTGTGGACGGATACCAAGCAACGCCAGCTCTGAACATCACTAGGGCTTCGGCGTAAAGCTGGTCTACGTCAATCGCCAGTTGCGTCATTTCAATCAGTGTCGTTGAGATAGGGAGAAACCGCCTGTTCCCCGTGGGGTCTGGCAGGTACTCACCTGTCTCGTTTGTGGTGCCAATGAAAATACACTGGCGGGGGAAGTGGTCAAACGTTTTCCCGTAAGGAAGTCGTAAGTAATCGACTTCAGTAGTCAGAAACGCTTTCACCATCTCGACCTGAGACTGGCGTAAGTGTGTCATCTCTGGCAATTCGATGATGTGTTTCCCGCGCAGCGCCATCGCTGTGTCTTTGTTTCTGGGGTCAAGGTGGAGGGTCGCAAAGTATTCTCCGCCAAGGATTCTACAGAACGTGGATTTTCCAGAGCCTTGCGTACCCTCCAGAATGACTGTTTGGTCTACTTTGCAGCCGGGTTGCATAATCCGTGCGACAGCAGAAACCATAAGGCACCTGCTCACAAGTGAACTGTAATCGTTGTCTTCAGCGCCAGTGTAGGTGTGCATCATCTTTTCAACGCGGGACACACCGTCCCAAACTAAACTGTTCAGTCTGTCGCGTACAGGGTTGTGGCTGTTTCTGTGCGCCACGACCCAAACGCCACGGCCTATCATATCAGGGCTGGGGTTCCACCGTCTATGTGTTGAGAACCACGCGCTCAAGTGAGTCGTGTCGCCTTCGCTCCACGTCTGAACTCGCAGCGAGTCGATTGTCTTGTGCCAAATAGCAGGACGAGTGAACTCGACTTGGTGTGTGAATGAGTTGTAGCGCACAAGGCGAAACAGGTGGTTCTCGTACGTCTTGTGGTGTGGCACTCTGAAGTGTTCAATCACATTGTGGATTGTGTTTCTCAATGTCCACGGTGCAAACTGGTCAGCGCCGTGTTTCTTACCTTGCCACTGGATGAGCGCCTGTTGTTCGGATTCTTTCTCATCATAACGGCGTTGGAACTCAGCTTCAGCGTCACTCGGTGCTGGTACGCCGTCGATAGGTTCAAAGACTGAAACCGGGTGGTCTAAACCCTGTGGCAGGCGACCATTGCGAAATGCTGACGATACCTTATCTGCCATCTTGTCAGGAGACCACGCTGGCACACACTTGGGATTGAAGTGTTCGAGCATCAGCTCTAAAACAGTGGCCTCAGGCAGCCCGTAGTCTTTCCCGATACACGCTGTCTTGAAAGTCCACTCGTCGCCACTGTCGCCTTGCACAGCAGGTTGACGGCTTTCGAGAAACGAAATAAATCGGGCGCGGGTTTTTTCGTCGTCACATTCGTACGGTGTGACACTGCCATCGCCCACGGCGTCAACGGTTTTCCCTTTGCGCTCGTATACGTCAATGATGCCCTGAGGCAAGGGTTTGAGGTTAGACGGGTGTCCGTTAATCACGATGTAGGGTTTCTTCGTGTCGGGGTGAATAGAACCGGGCCCCACTACAAAATGCCCATTCCCTAAAACGTCTATGCCTTTGATGTGCTTGATTCTGGGGCGTAGGTTCAGGGCGGGGTTACAACTGAAATACAAGTGCAACCCCTCAGCGCCGCTGGGGTATGTTCTGGTCCTGACAGTATACGTGTCGAGGTCATCAGGTGACACGTCGCAGTTGTCACACAAAAGCGCAAACGCTTCAGGCGTCTCAAAATTCTTAGGGTCAAGGTCCACAACAACCACGCCATTCCCTAGCACCACGCCGTAGTTATCGGGGTAGTTTTCAACGCTTGCAAGGGGGTCTGGGGGTGTCTGCGTCCACTCACTCGTGGCAGGAATCTTAGAATCAGCGATGAGGGGTATTACTGGCCATGACTGGTCTATGGCAGCGTAAAACGCATCGAGTTTACAAGTCAGCGAGGTATTGCGCTGCGTCTGTCTCCAGTACTGTGCTGTCTGCGTCTGCGTCACCGAAGTCGATTTCTTCGACTGTGACGTTATTTTGTCCTGTGATAGTGATGTTTTGTTCTGCGCCTGTGTCTGACTTGACGGCATTATCGACTCTCTCCGTTGCAGAAGGTGCGGCTTTTACGTGAGCAGGGCGTCGTTTGACAAGGTGTTGGCGCACTTCGTCGAGGTTAAACAGATAAACACGCCCACGCTGGAGGCTGGGGATTTTACCGTCAGCAGCAAGACGCCGAATATGAGCGCCACTGTACCCAAACAGCCTCCCAACTTCACTCACGTTGAGATTATATTCTACACCTTCCATCTCTACTACGTGCATAAAATCTTCTCCACTTCTTAACTTACCTGTATTTTGCATTTCTTCATATATGTAATTTTATCACGCATCAAATTCCCCCGCAAGCCCCCAAATTTTAATACGAAAATTTCAGGGGTAGCACTGATACCTAAAATCAAAATCAATGACCACCACGCGCCAGCAAACCGCCTCAAAATCGATTCAAAAGAAAACCCTCCACACTAGAAAAGTGCAAAGGGTGAAGAATCAGATAGGAACTAAAATCTAAACAAAGGGAGGGAGTTGCGGGCCTTTGGCGTTAGACGTTTCGGTGTAAACCAAGTCACTCAAGACAGAAGAGACAAGCGGAAAAATGTTATCAGGGAGGATACCCCTTTTGACGTTCTCCCACGTTCTTTCACGCTCCACAAAGGCCGTGTGTAAATATGTATCGTCTTTATGTGACACGGTAAAGTAACTCCACGGTTGTTTTGTGAAACTTGTGTTTTGTGGGGTTCTCAAGTCCTACGTAAGGAGGTACAAACTCTTTACGCCTCACATACAGATTTTCAGGCTTTTTAAGCGCAGGGAACACACCCGACGCTTTCGCTACCATAACGCAAGCGCGTGCAGTGGGGGCTAGTGTGTACTCACAAGATTCTATTTTGAAAAAACGGTGTGGGGGTTCTTGTCCCCTCGCTATTGCGTCTAAATTTTCTTGTAAAATCTGCAATATATGGGTTTTATCGTCTTTCTTAATCATTCCAAAAGTTCTCCATACTTGTCACTTAACATCCTTTGCCACACAGTCCAGCTTATGTGGTTCGTGGTTTAAACAACGGCAGAAAACACATCGGAATGTCGCCGGTTCGCCCTCTAACTTCTCCCATATACGGCCTTCTGCAAGCAGTGTTTTCACCGCGCTGATTTGCATTCTGTCTACGTCTTTTTGCGTAAAATAGTTTTCTGTCATTCCAAAGGTTCTCCATACTTATCAATTTTGACCTTATCCCAAATATCATCACCACGCCGCGCCGCTTTGCACAAGACTGCAACAAAACTAAGCAAGCCAAGTGTACCGATTATCAGTATCAGGACTGCAAACGCCAGTGGGTCGTCTGGTATCGTGTTTAATATCGCGTCAATCGTTTCCATGCATCTTTTTTCCTTATGTTATGGGGTTAAGGGAAAGTGATTTCAACTGTTTTCAGTGTATCGGGTTTTGTCGCCCATTCTGCATCATCATCGACCCCACACGCGTCGACACAATACAACGTTTTAATCGGCTTGTGAAAGACGTTGTAATGGGTGCGGATGCCGCCGTAGTCGCCACTGTAAAATGTGACGGTGTAATAGGGTTTGTCTATGAAAAACACTTGAAACACAGTGCCAACAACGACAAATACCAGAATTCGAATTAAATACGCTTTCACTGCACACGTCCTCCATTGTAATGCCACGTAACACGTTTTGTAGGCTCTTCTGGCCGCTTGTTACAGGGTAGGGTATCAATCAAGCCAAGGCGATACACAAGGGCGCCTTGGGGGTGTGGTACGCCTAGACGGTCTAGCATTTTGCAGGCGGTTTGATACTGGCTTTTACACCAAGCCAAGTTTGCTTTCAAAAAATCAAAGTCACTCATGGGGTTAGATCTCCCCTTTCGCTTTGTCGATAGCTACTTTGGCGGCGTAATAAGCGTGCGTTCCGGGTCCATCGTCGTCTTTGTGGGGGGTTAAGACTTTTAAGCACTCCTCAAGTGCCCAAAACATACCCGGCGCGGAGGCCATTAAACGTGCGTTTGCTTCGACTTGTTCGCGGTCCAGTTCGGTGTCATTAAGCGGGTGGAGTTTAGCAAGCCAAAACGGGTAGGCGCTTTTCGTTTCGTCGATAAAGCCAACGCCAAAGGTGTCCACTTCGCCTTGCGTTTGCATTGTTTTGGTGGGCATTGCCACCCATGGGCCGGGAGTAAATTTCTTTACTGTCATGGTTCTGATTCCTTTAAATTTACTAACACAAAAATGCAAAGTCACTCACGGGGTTAGACCTCCACTAAAACAAAATACTTGCTGTTTTTTGCACTAACGTGGTTCCCTTCTTTGTCTTGGCAGAGGTATCCCGGTGTTGTTTCCCCAAAAATACGTCTTGTTTTCAAGCATTTCCAAACGCTTTTATACTCGCCTGATGATGGCATAACGTCGCCCTTATATCTTGCGTTAAACTCGTCCATTT
>OFRO01000196.1_pt1 | contig 23719 bp, 34 predicted proteins | sample 1543091 | NCBI WGS metagenome assembly OFRO01 (sample SAMN07774217, study PRJEB24372) | wastewater metagenome | isolation source: Exp Tend NO 10WW | collected 2016-02
GTGACGGTCTTGGTGCCGAGCGTTCCGGGCGTGTTCAGCACGCTGGCCGAGATGTCCGAATGGAACTCGTGCGTCGACAGGTTGGGGGTGTAGGCCGAGCTGACGATCGCGGCTTTGATCGTGTCGCTCGACAGATTGATCGCGGCGGTAAGGAGCTTCTCCTTGCCCTTGCCGTAGAGTGCGTTGGCCATGTGAGGCTCCTTCCAGGTTGAGATCTACTTTCGATTGTAGGGTGCGCCGCTTCCCCGACCAAGGCAATCAGAGTCGCGGCGCTGCGGAGGGTTGGGAAACGCGGAATGACTCGCGTACTGCGGCGACACCCCCCGCTGGTCAATGCCGCGCGTCTTCAATGTCCAGAATGCCGTTCACTTGTTCGCTGAGGCGGGCGTAGCCGCTGCGGCAGATTGCGAGGGCGTCTGCGACGTCCCGATCGGTGGCAGCGGCTGCGGGCGGACTCGCAGGTTGGCCGGCAACGGGGGGCACGCGCAGATCGGGGCCGATGTTGTTGAGCATGCTGACAGCGCCAGCATCGAGGCAAGGCTTGCCAGATGTCCGAGAGTAGAGCTTGACACGAGCATCTCCGAGGTTCTGGGCCAGCTCGCTGACCCGGTTGGCGTACACGAGAGAGACGCTGTCCTGCTGCGCTTCCATCGCCTTCAGTGCGCGTGCGCGTTCCTGCTGGATGCGTAGCTCAGCCTTGGCGTGCACGCCGTCGCGCCACTCCCACCCGACGCCGAAGCCGAGCATTGCGGCGAGGATCAGACCGACCGCAACGATGGGGAACATCAACCGACCTTCGCCGTGGCCTTCTGCACCACGTTGCCTGCGATGTAGGCGCCGACCGTGGCGATCATCACGGCGCTGTAGACGCCGTCAGCGATGAACTGGTTGGCCACGAGGTAGTGATTGCTGGCGAGCGTCGCCATGCTCAGCAGGAACTTCCGACTGAGCAGCGGCGTGTACCACTTGGAATCCGAACTCATGACCAACCTCCCCGTGTAGTAGTCGATGGTAGCGATGGTGTCCCCGAAGTCAGGGCGCACCGCCGCTGCCCCCTCAGGTGCCGAGCGCCGTGAAGATCGCCTGGACCTTCGAAGCGAGATACCCGGCAGCATCCGACGGGATGCCGTTCTGCGTCACGGCGTCGCTCCAGTTGCCGCCGTTGGACGAATCGGCCACGTAGCTGATGACGAGATTGCCGGTCGCCGGCCCGGTGAACGGCGGCTTGCCTTCCGGGTCGACCAGCTCGGCCAGCGACCAGTCGAGGGCTTCGCCGCGCAGTGCGTGCAGGGCGCGCTCGGCGAGGTGGAAAGCAGCCTTCGGGACGCTGCTGCGAGCGACGGTCGTGCGGACACCGTCGAGGGTGATGTCGAGAGTGAGGTTGACAGTAGCAGTCATGGTGGTTCCTGGTTGACGACTGGTTGGAAGAGACTCGATGCAGGTCGTCACTGCGTCGTGCCAAGGTCTTGTTCGCATAGCTGGCGTTCGGCCGCCCTGCGCTTCACGAGGCCGGGCAGCGGCTTGCCACCCGCGTTGATCCAGCGACTCATCTCTGCGCACCCACCAGCGATGTCACCGACGTTGAACTTCGCGGCCATGGTGCTCGTGCAGAACTTCTGGACGCCGACGTTGAACGTGAAGCTCAGTGCTGCGGCCTGGACGTTGACCGGCAGCTCACGCACGAGGCATCGCCGCATGCCGGCGTAGTGCTCTTCAAAATCCGCCTTGAGCTTCGCCATGCACTGCTCGTGCGTGTTCGTCGTGCCCATCTTGGCCGTCTTCGTATGGCCGAAGCAGTCCGTCACGATGCCGACCGGATCGCGGTAGGCCGAACGGAACTCGCCCTCGAAGTGCATGACGATGGGCGTCGCCGCGAGGATGACCCCCGCGGATACAGCAGTGGCGGCGACACGCGGGTTCATGGCCCGGGGGTGATGTTGCCGTTGACGCCGAGGATCTCTTTCACCGACCACCAGATCGAACCAACAGCGAGCATGACTGCGCCGACCCAGGTGATGACGCGAGTCATCACTCGCGTGGCGACCTTCGCCTCGGCGACCACCTTCGTCATTTCGGTGTTCTCGGCGAGACCGGTCTTTGTCGCGGCGACGTCCTGCTTGATCTCGACGATGGCGTCTTCCATCAACCCCATTCGATCGCTCATGATCTCCCAGTGTTTGAGACTGGTGTCCCGGTGCTCGAGCAAAATCTTGAGCAGGGCATTGCGTTCGTCATCGGCCATACGGGGCTCCATCAGTGTTTCTTGACTTTGAAGTACAAGGTCTGGTCCTTCGTGCGGCCGCCCGCCGTCACGATGCGGACAGTGAACGATGCAGGTGTGCCGATCGTCCCGCCGCTCACCCATACGCGGACCGCGCCTGCGGCGACGTCGCTCGAACCGATGGTGATGCCGCCCGTCACGTCGACGACGGTGTGGGAGGTGATCGTGTCCCCTACGTCGAGCCAGTCCGAGAAGTGCGCGTAGTAGTCGAGCACGTCGTTCGGGTCGCGCTCGATGGTGGGCTTCCCGGCGATGGTCTTGAACTCTTGGATCATGGCGGTCCTCAGACAGTAGCGCCGCGGCCTTCGGCTTCGACGAGGAAAGTACGGTCCTCATTGTCCACGATCCACGCCCGGTTCTCGCCTGTGAGGGCGTAGATCCGGTTCTCCGCGTTCACGACGTAGACCCGGTTCGTCGGCGCCTCGAACAGCAGGCCGGCCGGCACGGTCGCCATGTCGATCTCGATCGCCATACCGACCAGCAGTTTCTGGACCGCTGCGAGCGCAAACGCCGTGTCGGACTCGCTGGCAGTGCCTGGAGGCTGCGAGACGAATGCCGTGAGCGGGAGGGCGGTGTCGGTCTCGTCTGCCCGCCCCACTGCACCGTACGCGGTCGGCAGCGGCGCAAGCGCCGTGTCGATCTCGCTCGCGAAGCCCGCCAGGAGCTTCTGCACGGCGGCCAGCGCGAACGCGTTGTCTGCCTCAGAGGCGGTGCCGACGGTGCGCGCCTGGGTCGGGCTGAGCGCCAGGGCGGTGTCGATCTCAGCGGCGAGACCGACGGCCTTGATCTGCATGCCCGCCAGAGCGAAGGCGGTGTCGGTCTCGGTCGCGACGCCCGTGACGCCGGGGCTGTAGGCGGTGAGAGCGAAGGCGGTGTCAACCTCGGCGCTCAGGCCGACCGGGCGGGCCGGGCTCAGCGCCTGCGCGGTGTCGGTCTCGGTGGCGAGACCGACGGTCTGAGCCTGCGAGCCGGCAAGTGCCTGGGCAGTGTCGATCTCAGTGGCAAGGCCGACGGACTGCACCTGGGTGCTCGCCAAGGCGAACGCCGTATCGGTCTCAGTGGCGAGGCCGACGGCCGCGAGCTGGGTAGCGCTAAGCGCGAACGCGGTGTCGTTCTCAGCGCTGAGGCCGACGGCCTTGAACTGGACCGCGCCCAGCGCGAAGGCGGTGTCGTTCTCAGATGCGAGGCCTGCTGACGAGACCGATCCGGCGGTAAGGGAGAAAGCCGTGTCGGTTTCGACCGACACCTCTGCAGGGCGGGCAGAGGCCAGCGCGAACGCTGTGTCAGCCTCAGCAGCGAAGCCAACAGCCGCGAGCTGGGTCGCGCTCAGTGCGAAGGCGGTGTCGGTCTCAGTCGCGAGGTCGGCAGGACGTGCGACGCTCAGCGCGAAGGTGGTGTCAGCTTCGGTGCTGAGGCCGACAGCCTTGGCCTGGACGCCCGCCAGGGCGAAGGCGGTGTCGGTCTCGGCGGCCAGCCCGACGGGTGTGCTCGCGCCTGCGCTCAGCGCCAGGGCGGTATCCGCCTCCGTGGCGAGGCCCACAAGCTGCGATTGCGTGGCCGCCAAGGGTAGGGCAGCGTCGACCTCTGTTGCGAGGCCCACAGCCCGCGCCTGGAGGCCGGAGAGGGTCAGAGCGGTGTCGGTCTCTGCGGCGAGGCCGACGGCCAGGGCGGCGCTGAGGGCGAAGGCGGTGTCAGCCTCGGAGGCGAGGCCTGTAGTCGTGAGCTGGACGGCGCTCAGCGCGAAGGCGGTGTCGGTCTCAGTGCTGAGGCCGGCGGCCTTGAGCTGAACGGCGCTGAGCGCGAACGCGGTGTCGGTCTCAGTGCTGAGGCCGACGGCCTTGACGGCAGCGAGGGCGAAGGCGGTGTCGGTCTCAGCGGCAAGGCCGACCGGCGTGCCGGCGGAGGGAGCGGGGGACAGGCGCCGACGCCGGCGCGGCTCAACGAGTGACCACGGGTCTCGCGACCAGTTCAAAGCCCAGGCGTCGCCGGGGTCCGAGTCGCTTTGGAACCCCATCAGCGTAAAGCCATCGAGCGGCACGAAGGGGGAGGAGGTCCCTCGCTTTGCAGCCTGAGTAGAGACGTACACCCACTGGTCTGCTCCTGCCGATCCACCGGAAGTCGAGTTCGTGTAGGCGATGCCGTTGACGAACAGCGTGCGATCGGTGGCACCTCGACAGATGACCATCGCGGCAATAGGTGTGTCGATAGGAGCGCTGACGCCAGTGCTCCAGTTGACGACCGACCCACCTGTGCGCGCGCCGCGCACCGAACCCATCACGTCGCCGCCGGCCCCGACACCGACTTCGACTCGCACAGCGCTTGTGTTCGTGCCGGACGAGCCTGACGTACCAAACGCGACAGAGGCGCCGGTCGAGCGCGTGACGAACACCGCTCCGAGGCAGAACGGGTAGCCGAACGTGACTGATCGGCGGTTCCAGTAGATGTTCCCGGTCCTGGACGAATTATTGAAGCCGAGACCGCCCGGGACCGCCTGTTGGATCAGGCCAGAACTCGCTGTGGGTGTCGGCAGGCCGTCCACTTCAGAGACCGGCGGCAACGGCGACTTCACCCAGATGCGGGTGCCCATCTGGGGCATCCAGAAGACGCTGGGGACGAAAACCCCGCTAAGGTCGGGCCTGACGCCGTGGTGCTGCGGCTGACTAAACCACGGCGCGCGGCGCATTCACAGCCCCGTGATTTCGCTGAAGTACGCCTCGATGGTGACGTCTTGGCCGGTGTTGCCGTCGAACTCGACTTCGAGCGCCATCACGGCCTCGTCAACGTACCACGCGTACTCGATGATGGCGCTGGCCGTCGTCGACCCAGAGCCTCGGTTGAGCGTCTTCCAGTCGGAGCCGGCGCTGCCAGCAGACGGCGTGGTGGCGTTGTGCGCGACCAGAAGTCGCGCCTCACACGGCGTCGTTGGGCCGGTGCCGCCGTTCGTGATCTTGACCGTCACCAGACCGCCGTAACACGTCTGCAGGCTCAGCGGAGTGCTCCGCGTGGGCGTGCCGTTGCTCGCCGCAGTCTTGGTAGCCGACGCGACGAGGGTGCGGGCGGTCTTGGAGATGGCCATGATGTCTCAGGGGCAGGTGTAGATTTGCCCGTTGGCCTGGAAGATCAGCCGAGTGGTTTCGGGCGTGGTGACCAAGTCGACGTAGTTGCGGGCGGTGGCAGTCACTGTGCCGGTCGTCTTGACGGTGCCGCCGAGGATGTTCTGCGCGTTCGTCGCCGCCTCGGTGCCCGCCAACAGGATTGCCTCGGAGTTGCTCGACGCTGTCGCCGGACCCCAGATGTCGACGACCCAGTTGCGCACCTTGTTCTTGGAGAAGTCACGCGAGCCTTCACCCACGTCCAGCAGCCGCACCCACGAATCATGCTTGCCGGTCGCCAGAGTGTCGTAGCTGGTGTACGACGGTGCCTCGTCCATCGCGGCCTTGCTCACCGAGGTCAACCAGCCCTTGGTAGCCGTCGTGGTGTTCAGCCATGCGTTGAGCGCAGGACCGTTGCCGGCCTGCATCAGCGGACGAGCGGTGTTGTCGGCGCACACGCCCGCGCGCAGAGTGACCATCTGAGGGTCGGTCACCGGGGCCGAGATCTTGGCCGCGCCAGCCGACAAAGCCGCGAGCGCCATGGCGAGCAGGATGGTGAGTTTCTTCATGGCAGTCCTTAGGCGGCGCGGAAGAACACGCCGGTGGTCATCTGGATGTCGGCGCCGCTCGGCGTCTGCGCGAAGTCGAACATCGTCAGCGGGATGATGTTGGCGTCGGTGCCGCCCGTGGTGTCCGAGTCGTAGCAGACCACGATCTTGCTGATCGCGTTGCCGCTGGCCGCCGTCCAGGTGACGGTTGGCAAGCTCACCTCGTAGCGGTCGTTGGTGTCGTCGGGCGCAGGCAGCGCGGCGAGGTCGGCGTCTGTGAGGGTCTTGCGGCCCATGGTCGTCTGTTCGTTCGTCGTGCCCGACAGCAGCGCGGTCAGGGTGTCGACGTCGATCAGCGTGGCGTCGGCTTCGAGACCGGAAGTCTCAATGGGCACCAGGATGAGCGCGGCGTTGGTCGGATCGTTGCTCTCGACCCGGTTGTAGAGTTCGACGACACGCCCCTTGGCGATGTTGAAAACGATGTTGGCCATGGTGGCTCCTTCAGTTTCAGATGCCGCCGTAGCGGACGTAGCGGGTCTTGTGACGCTTGCGCATCTCTTCTTCCTTGACCTTGGCGCAATAGGCGAGGTGCTTCGCCTCGAACTCTACGGCCTTCGACTTGTCGAAGGTCTCCGTGTCCTGCTTCAGGTAGCCCAGGTGGCGCATCCAGTGCAGGAGGTGACGGTGATGCTCGGCGTCGATCTCGAGTTCCTGGTCGCCGATGTCCGTGATCTCGACCAGCGGCAACCGGAAGACCGTCATGTCGACGCCGACCGTCTCGCTCGGGTAGGGCCACATGCGGACCTTGTGCCGCTCGATGCCGATGACCATGGCCCGCAGCAGCCCGAGCGTGCCGTCGAAATACCAGCGCCGTTCGCGCATGTCCTCGAAGTTCAGCACCTCCAGCGGCCGGCCGGTGTCGGCGCGCGCTGCCGTACGAATCTGGAGGATCGTCGGATGCAGCGCGTACCAGTCGTTCGAAGGCGTGACCGCGATGCGTGTGACCGCGGCCGTGGTGCCGTCGGGGATGCCGCCCGTGTCTCGGGCGAACATCTTCTGAGCGTCGTTCGCGTACCGAAAGATGTCCTCGTCCGACCACAGATACGGCTCGGAGATGTCTTCCATCTCCGAGCGGTAGAGGTCAAGCAGCTCGGACGAATTCACTTCAGTCCTTGTTGGCAGTGAACTCGACCCAGGCGGCGTCGCGTTCCTTGGCGTTCACCGCCCAGCCCAGCTTCTCGGACAGCACCTTGTTGTGCGGCATGCCGCCGGCGGTGAACTCCTCGCGAACGTTCCGCGCCACGATGTCCTCGAAGGCCGCGAACATCGCCTTCTTGCGCTCGGCGAGCGCGTCGGGCGAGTTGGTCGCCTTCGGCAGATCCTCTTCGGTCAGCTCGTTCTCGGGCACACCGCCGGCGGCGATGACCTCGGCGAACATGGCCGGCGGGACGAGCGTCAGCTCGTTCTTCTTGAATTCGATCGACAGCCCGCACGTCGAGGCGATGGTGCGGTTGCGAGGGAGCATGAACCTTTGGGCTGCAGTCATCGTGGTTCCTTGGGTAGATATGGCGACGGGGCCGAAGCCCCGTCGCTCAGGTCAGGCCTTAAGCGACCTGGACTTCGGAGGTCCGATTGTCGACCGTGTACATCAGACGCACACGGGCGCGACCGGCCGTGGCGTTGGCCACGGTGTAGGCGATGGTGGCGCGCAGGTTGGCCCCGGCGTTGCTGACCAGGGCAGAGGTCAGCAGCAGCGCGGTGCGCGTGTTGGCCGCCGCCATCAGGCTGGTCGACCCCAGGACGCTGGTCAGCGAACCGGCGATGCCGAGCGTGATGGTCGCCGCCGTCGAGCCGGTGTAGGCCGTCTCGATGATCAGCTCACCGCCGCTGATCACGGCGCCGGGCGGCAACGGGATGCAGTCGAAGGTGATGGTATTGGCCACCGGGCCGGTCAGGCCGACTTCGCTGGGGTCAGTCGACAGCGCAACGGTCGAACCGAGGGTCTTCTTCGTCAGGTCGACCGAGTCGATGACCCAGTCGTTCCAGTTGAAGTTGAACTCGGCCATCAGCGGGAATTGAGCGGTACGCGAAGCGAGCTTCTTCATGGTGTGTTCTCCTGTAGTCGGGTCGGGTTACTGCGCGACGTAGCAGGACAGCACGCCGAAGTCCTCGACGCTGTTGGCTTCGTAGATCGTGCCGAACTTGGGCTTCAGGAAGCCCAGGATCTTGCCGACCGCGATGCCCTGGCTGTTGTCGTAGTCGAAGCCCTTCTCGTTCCACTCCGGCGCGCCGATGTCGGCCATGCCCAGCGCCTGAGCGCCGCAGAACAGGATCTGCGAGCCGTTCAGGTTCAGGCCGGCGCCGTACATGTTCGTGCCCGAGGTGCCCTTGGACACGTTGGGCACGTGGCGGAACTCGTGCAGATAGATGCCGTCGATCTTGACACTCGAGCCCGTGAACAGAGCGTCGTTCTTGTCGGTCTGCAGCGAGTGGCGCAGGTTCAGGTTGTAGTCGTTGTCCGCCTTCAGGCGGGCGAACGCTTGTGGGGTCAGGAAGGCGTGATACGTCTCTTCGCCGCCGGCGCCCGACACACCGCGGATGTAGCGATCCTTGGCGTAGGCCTTGAGCTGGACGAAGGTCTGCCACGCCGGGAAGTCGCTGCCGGCGACGGCGCCGGTGTTGACGATGGCGCTCGACGTGTTCGAACCCGTGGTCGAGTCCTTCAGCGTCTTGTTGACGTTGTCCCAGCGCAGCATGCGCTTGGTCGACGGAGCGGAGACGTCAGCCGCGAACTCCAGGTTCGGCAGGTCCGAGCCCACGCGGGTCGAGCCGTCGGGACGGATGCTGAAGGCGCGGCCGGCCAGGGCGCTGAAGGCCATCTGGTCGATGCGGTCAGCCAGCCAGTAGGCCAGGACGTCGCGGGAGTTGCCGCGGAACTCGACCACCGACTTCTGGTCGGCCATCTTGCCCTCGTGGCGGTTGGCGTGGCGAATCTGGTCGATGCGGATGACCTGATCGAAGGTCTGCATCGCCTCTTCGTTGCCTTCCAGGGTGCGGTCACCGGCCACGCCGTCGCCGGTCAGGTCGGCCAGCAGCGTGATGACTGCGCGGGCGCCCTTCTCGGACTTCTTGAGTTCGGTGATGTGCTGGATCAGCGAGTTCGGGCCCTTGCCCAAGAACTTGTTGACGAAGCTCATGTTGCGGGCCTGCTTCCACAGGTCCAGAGACCAGACGGTCTTCTGCTCGGCGGTGAGCAGGCTGAAATTGGTCAGTGCCATTGAAGGCTCCCCATTGCGTTGATCGAAGAAACTGCTGCTCTTCGCCGATGTGTCGCTTCGGCCACGCGGGGTGGAGACGCTGTCGAGGTCTGCCTGCTCGTAGGGCGGAGTGTAGCCGAAAAAAGAGCCCCGGCAAGTTACCTCGCCGGGGCTCGCGAAACGCGGAGATCGCGTTACGGTGCCGGGGGCGGCGCGTCGGGGTTCAGATCGTCGGCGACCTGGAGCGCGGTCTGGAGGCGGCCCAGGGCTGCGTCCATGGCCGGCGTGCTGTTGCCGGCGGCCTCGATCGCGGCAGTCAGGGCAGCAACCGCGGCCTGGACTTCGGCGATGATCTTGTTGGTCTGATCGGCAGCAGCTTCGATCGCGGCGGTGACTTGGTCTTTGGTGGCCATCGTGATTTCCTTCAGTTCAGCGAGCGCCACCATGACCGGATCGGTCGGTGAGCAGACGCTGTGGTGGTAGACGTCGAGTCGGAACATGGGTGATGCCCCTTGTGGAAGGCTCGATGATTGTACGTCGCTCTCTAAGTCAGAGATGCGACAACGAGTTACGGCGCTTCTTTGACGACGAGGTAGCGCGTGCTCGTCAGATAGATGCTCGCGTCGGTCATCGCCGTCGGGTAGTCGAGGTTGACAGTCTTGGCGAGCTTGTCGGGCTGACCCTCAGGGTAGCCCCTGTCCCACACCTCGACGACCACCTTGTAGGCAGACGTGTCGGCGTTCTCGATGCGAACGAGTTTGGTCATGGTCAGTCCTCCTTCAGAACGTGGTGGGCTGTGCGATGCCGCGAATCACGGCCATGAACCCGCGCTGCAAGTCGGTGGCGCCGATGCTGATCCAGCGCTGGTCGAGCGTAGCGCCGGGCCTGAAGGCTTCCGCCTCGCCGCCTTCCGGGCCGCTCATGTTCTGCGGCACGTAGGCGCGCAACTTGGCGATGTATGCGCCGCACTGCTCGGCCAGGGCTTTGCCTTCGTTCATCAGCGCAGCTTCCTCGAGCGTCAGTTGTCGATAGCCGGTGATCTTAGGTTGCGTGAAAGTTTCCATTTGCGTTCCTTGGTTTGGTCTACAGCATGTCCCCGCGCATCCGCGCGAGGGTCTCTTCCGGCAGCGCCGAGAAGTCCTTGAACGACATCTTCAGCACGTCCTTCGCGCTGATCGTGCCGCCGGCCTTGTCGCTGTCCATGCCCACGTCCTTCGTGTTCGGGGGCGTCTTCTTCGAGTTGTCCAGCGCCTTCTCGACGGCGGCCTTCTTGCGCTCGGCGGCCACGTCCTTCGCGTCCACCTTGGGCTTGACCTCCGTCGCGGCTTCCTGCTTCGAGGTCTCGGTGCCGACGAGGCGCTTCACGGCCTTCTGCAGGGCGTCGGTCGGCGTCAGGCCCCGACGCTGGTACGTGACCTTCAAGTCGGCCACGTCCGTCATCAGGTCTTCGTCGTAGTCGTCGTGATCTGGGTTGAGCTGCGGGAACGCCGCCTCGATGCGCTCCAGGGCGACGCCGTAGCGGGTGTTCTCCACCGCCAGCGACACCGCGGCCTGGGTCTTCATGTCGGCCTTGGCGTCCGTCATGTTGCGCTCCAGCGTGCGGATCTTGCTCATCACCGCGACGGCCTTCTCCGTCTCGCCGTCGGTCAGCAGCTTGGCGTACTCGCCTTCGAGCTTCACGATCTCGGTCTCGGCGGCGGTGATGTCCGCGTTCAGGTCGGCGACCTTGCCGCCCTGCTGGAACTGCTTGAGCTGGGCTTCGAGCGTGGCGCGTGTGGCGCGCTCCTTCTCCAGGATTTCCTTGTGGCGGGACAGCGGGATGCGGCCGTCCTTCTTCTTCGGCTTGTCCTCGGCCGCGGCTTCTTCTTCGGCCTCAGTTTCTTCATCGGCGTCGGCAGCTTCGGCTTTGTCCGACTTGGCGGCCTTGTCGTCGCGCTCCTTGGCACGTTTCGTCGCGGCCTCGACGTCCGTGACGGCTTCGTCTTCCGCCGCCATTTCGTCGCTGTCAGCGCGGTGTTCGGCGTCCGAGCCGGTGGGCGTCCAGTCGTCGCCGCGGTCGACAGCGCCGTCCCCGCCATCCGGCGGAGCGTAGAAGAGTTGCAGTCGTTCTTGGATCTTCATGGCGTCCTCAGTCCTTGCTTCGTGGGTTGGGGTTTCTGCGCCGCGGCTGCGGCCTGGGCTTGTGCGGCCGCACGCTGGTCAGCGCGCTTGATGGCCATGTCCTGCGCCTTCAGGCGCAGCTCGTTGTTCTGCTTCTCGCGCTCCATGCCGTGGTCCATGAAGTCCATCTGCTTCTTGTGCGCGAACTCGCGCTCCTTCAGCCCGGCTTCGTGATCGGCCTTCGCGCGTTCCAACTCGGGGTCCGTGCCCTCCCCGGCGTTCGGGTCCTCGATGGGCGTGTTCGCCAGCACCTGGGTCTCGACCACGGTCTTGTCGGCCTTGGCCTTCTTGAGCCCGGCGTCGGCCTGCTTCGTGGCGCCTTCGGCCTCGGTCTTGGCGACCTCCGCCTCCTGAGCACGTTGCTGGAGCGCAGCCGCGGCCTGGGCCTCGGGCGAGTCCTTGTCGCCCTCCATCTGCTTGATGATCTCGGACTTGTTCAGCAGGCGGCTGGAGTTCACGATCACGCTGTCAGGGATCGCGACGCCCATCTCCTTCATGGCGACGGCCTGATCGAACTGGCTGTCTTCCATCGTCTCGCGGTGCGGCACCGACGTGGTCACGATGCCATACTCGCCGAGCGTGAGGTCATTGATGATCTCGCCCTCGGCGCTGGGCTGGTTGACGCCGAACGTCTCAGTCTCACCCGTGGCACTGTTGTGCGTGATCGTCATCAGCCGGGCCTCGGTGTAGTTCTCCTGCACGAGGTCCAGGACGTTGCGCGCCAGGATGAAGTCCGTACGCACGAGGCTGTCCAGCGGCTTCGCGAGGCCGGTGGCACCGCTCTGCTTGTTCTTGTCGATCGCCTTGGCGGCGACGTCCTCACGCACGAAGCCGGTCTGCGCGTCGTTGACGCCGCTGATCGTCTTGATGTGCTCTTCGGCCTTGTAGCTGATGCGGTCCAGGCCGGACGGCACCTGATTCGGCGTGATCTTCTCGATCGAGTCGCTCAGCGCGCCATCACCGGACACCTCGATCACGAGACCAGTCTGGGCGCCCTTCTGCTCCAGGTCTTCCGGTGTCATGTTGGCCAGCCGGCCCTGCTTGACGACGTACCCGGAGTTCGCGGTCGTGTTGACAACGTGCAGTTCCTGACTCGTGACCTTGTTCAGCAGCTCCTGGGAGCCGATCAGGTTCTCAACGAGTCCGATGGTGTTGCCGCGACGGAAGTACGGGAAGTACGGCACCACGGTGAAGTGCTTGTACGGACTCCAGTCGTCGTGCAGGCGGACGTTGTCGCAGATCGCTGTCCAGCGGATGCGGCGCACCAGCTTCGTGGTGACCTGGAAGCCGTACTTCTCGACGAAGAACGCGATCTTGTTGCGGTCGAACTCCAGCGGGATAGCGCGCATGTCGCCGGTCTCGGGCGCGACGAAGTGCTTCTGCTTGTCCAGCATCCGGTGCTGGCGTTCGATCAGGCGGATGTTGCGCAGCACGGGCGAGAGGTCGTGGCTCCCGGTGTAGAGCGGGTTCAGACGGTCGCCGAAGCGGTCGCGGTGGGCTTCGATCGAGTCGTAGCCGTATGGGAAAAAACTCTGCTCGCGGTTGCGCAGCAACTCGGCGTCTTCCCTGGTGTAGAGCACGGCGATGTCGTCGGCCGTGACCCACTTCGTCGTGAAGACCTCGCTCCAGTCATCCGGGTCGTAGCTGTCTGCGTCTGGGTCGACGACGACGTTCTTCGGGTTGATGTTCTCGATGCAGACCTCGCCCTCCATCGAGTCGTTGTAGCGCAAGCGGACGTCGAGATAGCCGCGGCTCCCGATGATCCCATCGGCGAACATGTCGCTGCGTTTCCAGTCGAGCTGGTTGTTGTCGCTGATCTGTTTGTAGACCTTCGTCAGCGCTTCGGCTGTGGCCGCCGGCGCCCCGGAGCGAGGGCGGAAGCTCGTCTCGCTGCGGTTGTAGATCTGCTCACCCATCACGTTGCCGACGGTGCTGATGATCTTGTTGATCGTCAGGGCTGGGCGACGGGAAAGCTCGAGCGCTGCCTTGTCGGCACGGTCCCACTGGTCGCCGGCGAAGAAGCGCTCGCACTTGTCGGCCTTCTCGACGTACTTCGAGTGACCGTTGTCGCGAGCCCAGGCATAGCGATACCAGACTTTGGTGCAGAGGGCGGTGTCAACGGGCATAGCTCGGCCTCACTTCAAGAACTTCAGCTTGTAGATCGCGCGGTCGACAACGGCCAAGATGTTGTCGATGAGGTTCGCAAGCTCGGTGCAGTCGACGTCGTTGCTCTCGGCGCCGGCTGCGTCTTTGTCGTCGTAGCCTTCGCACACCTCTTCGCGGTTGCTCGCGATCCAGGTGCGGAGGTCTGACAGTTGGGTTACGGGGTCGCCGGTGGCGACGCGGACTGCGGGGAAGTCGCTGACGGCCTGCTTGCCGTAGATTGCCTGCCAGCACTCAAAGAACTCGTCGGCGCCAGAGGCGACGGCGTCGTAGAAGTCGCCGAGCGCCATGTGCTGGGCGTACGAGCCGGTCGTCAGGTGGGCGTAGTGCGCCGCGGTGCGTGCTGCGAAGCAACGGGCGACCAGTTCACATGCAGCGCCGCTCATCGGTGCTTCTCCCGCGCGTAGACCATCTCGAAGATCATCTGGCGCATCGCCTGGGCGATGGTCGTGAACTTGATGTCGTAGGGGTTGCGGACGTAGCTCATGACCGGACCTTCCCGAGCATCGCGCGCAGCAGCCCTTCGAGGTTCGGGTCGGTGGGGTAGGCCGAGCGGCCGGCGAAGAAACCGCGCATCCAGACGACGAAGTCATGAGCGGTCAGCTCGGGCTCGGGCTCGGGCGGACGCTTGGTCTCGATCCAGCCGTCGGGGGCGAGCTTCCGGTCCTGTAGGTCCGCCTGCCGGCGCTTCTCTTCGGCGTCTCGTGCTTCCGCAGCGCGGCGGATGGTCGAATCGGCGGTCGGTAGGCATTGGCAGGCGAACCGGTAGCGTCCGCACGACTGACAAGTCCCGCCGACCGCCTCGCTCATGCTCATGCTGCCATGTGCGAGTTGCCCCGCTGCCCCAGTTTTAGCTTGTCCCGCCATGAAGCCACCTTCTGTGCTTGTTGCTTCCGTGGAGCCTCGCGGCCCACGACCATCTGCGCCATCCACGACAGGGAGTCCACTTGGTCGTCGTGAACCCCAGCTGGGAACCGGAGCAGCTCGTTGCGCGCTTCCTCGTACCACTCGGCCTTGTCGCTCCAGCTCACCATCCCCTGCTGCATCCGCCCCTGGAACACTCGGGCTCGGGCCATCTTGTCGGTGATGGGGCGGAGCACCGTGATTGCCGGGTACATCTTCCGCTCCCGCATCCGTTTTTTCAACAGGGCTTCGATCGCGCGGTAAATCTGCCCGTCTTCGAAACCCAGCGACAACGTCGGACTTCCCCACCTCGTACATAGATTGAGAATCGATTCTACGATGAAGAGGGAATCTGCCGACTTGAATCGCACGATCTCGGCGATGTGCAGCATATCGTCGTCGTCCTGAAGCCCGACGGTGCCGACCGTGTAGTCGTTCTGCTTCTTCTCACTGATCGCGAAGTCCCAGGCGATGAACACGTTGCACTTCTTGACGTTCGGAGTCGGAGCGCGCTTGAACTGAACCTTCGTGAAGTACCCGCCGTCGTCCGGCACCGGGTTCTGCTGATACAACGCCGACCACCAGCGGCCGTCCGTGCCGTCGTCCTTGCGGTTCAGGGCTCGAATCCGGCTGAGTTTCTTCAGGTCGTACCGGCTCGGGTGCAGCGCCTCGCCCTTTTGGCGCAACCGGCGGAAGCGCTCCACGCGATCGGCAGCACTGACGTCGTCGGGCAACTCGCGCACGATCTTGCCGGTGGATTCGTCGAGATACTCGTCAGTTTCAGCGATGGCAGGGTACTTCACGACCTCGAACTGGTCGATGTCCTCGTCCACTTCGCCGTCCGGTCCGCGCTGGCGCATCATCTGCTGCAGCCGGCCCGACAGATCGTCGTCGTGCCACCACGTCTGGATCACCAGGACGCCTCCGCCCGGCGCGAGACGCGTGTAGGCGGTCGACAGATACCACTCCCAGACCTTTTCCCGACCGTCGGCGCTGTCCGCCTCTTCGGCGTTCTTCACCGGGTCGTCGATCGCCAGGACGTGCGCGCCCTTACCCGTGATCGGGCCGCCAATACCCGCGGCGACATACCCTCCGCGCTCCCCGGCAATACCCCATTCCTCCGTCGACTGGTTGTTCGGGTCCAGTTTCGTCGGGAACACGCCCTGGTAGGCCGGATCTTCGATGATCTGCTTCACCTTGCGGCTGAAGCCCATCGCGAGGCTCAAGTTGTAGCTACACGCGATGAATTCGTGGCTCGGATGACGCCCGAGGTGCCACGCGGGGAAGTTCTTGCTCGCCAGCTCCGATTTCCCGTGCCGCGGGGGCATCAGGATCATCAGCCGAGGGCTCAGACCTGCGGCCACGTCGTCGCTGAACTTCTCCAGGCGCCGGCAGATGTCGTCATGGACCCATCCGGCGTCGTACCGCTCGTTCATCCGCTGCACGAAGGGCAGCAGACGACGCCGAGAGAGCACCCGGCTGACCATCTCGCGCTGCGCGCTCAGGCGCGCGGGGGTCAGTTTCGGCAGTGCAGCCGTCGCCTCGGGGCTCTTCAGCGCCTCGGCGACGGCTTCTTCCCGGGTTTGCTCGGTCATGCCGTGACGTTCGTCTGAATGACGCCGAAGTCCGCCTTACGATCGGCGACGATGGGGGTCATTCTGCGTCCTCTGGTTGTTCGTCGAGGGACATCTCAAGGGCCAGCTCCACGTCGTCCTCGACCCGCTCCAGGAGTGGCGTATCTGCCTTCATCAACTTCATCAGCTCAACGTCCGACATGCCGCTGAGCTGCCTCAGCGTCAGTTCGCCTGAGTGGTTGTGCTCGACCACGTGCTTCACCGGCTCGTAGTACCCGCACATGCGCCCGATTTCCCGGGCGGCGCTGACCATGCTGGCCGGCTCGGACATCAGCTTGGCCATCTCGAAGGCTTCGAGGTGCATGTCCATCACCTTCTTGCGCGACATCTGCGCGGCCTGCTCGTACTTCGCCTTCTCTTCCCGGTACATCTTCAAGATGTTGGGCATCTTGACCATGCGGTAGGCGATCGAGTCGCCGGGGTTGTACCCAGCCCGTGCGCTCGCGGTGCGGATGGTCTCGCCCTTGGCCCACTCGCGCACGAAGTGGCGCTGCATCTCGGTCAGCGGCTTGTTCGCGTCGACCATCGCGGCGGCGGCCATGGTCGTCGTCTCGCGGTACTTGTCGCGGACGGTGGTGGTCGGCGGCGGTGCGTACTTCTTGTTTGCGGGCTGGGTGACTTCGAGCGTCGGCGCAGGGCGGGGCTTCTTCGCGAACTTCCCTTTGCGAGGCGTGCCGGGCTTCGGACCGGGCTTCTTGCGCGGCGTGGGCTGGTCTAAGGTCGAAGTTCGAGCCATGGGTGCGATTCTACGAACACTTGTTCCCCTTGCGGCTGTTCTCGGACCGAGACATGAGCTGGAGGTTCCACGGCACGTGAAGTCCACTGATGTTCTTGCCGTTCAGAGGGACGATGTGGTCGACCGTCAAACCCCACTTAGAGGCCAGCACATAGAGCGGAAGGACGTCGTCGATGGTGAGCCACTTCGGCAGGCGGCGTTTTTTCGCCAGGGCGTACCAGACGCTCTGAGCGGCCTTGTAGCCAGGAGCAGCGCGGCGCTGCTGGGTCAGGTTTTGGGGCGGCGTGAAGGGCAGGATTTTCTTCCTGTCGACGGGGACGTACCGAGACTTGTTGTACGCACTCACGCAAGGCTTGCACCACGGGTGCAGCCCGCGGCGGCCGGTCCGACAGTAGGAGAACTGCGACTCGTCGAGCGACTGGTGGCAGATGAGGCACGTCTTCATGTCGAAGATCGTACTACGGATTTTTCTAAAAATCTAAAAATAAATCGTCCGAAGAATATTGAATGGAGAGCGGCGTGCGAGGCTCTTATGACCCTCATCCAGAAGTCGTACCCGACTTCGGATTCGGTTTGCCAACCTCGGGAAAGGAGTCTCTTTCCCACCCCACCCCGAGGTCTTCGACCTCGCGTGGTCTAGGACCACGAGCTGAGCAGCGTCGTGCGTCGAGGTGTGTGCTCGCCCCGCAGTACTGCGTGCTTCGCATACAGCGTGATGCACACCGAGCCATGTCCTGAGTACAGGCCCTGGCTCGGTGTGCATCACTCGTTGTTCATCGTGTGAGGTGCGTCTATCCCACACCCAGGTGTGAGGTAGGGCGGGCGAGCCCGCCCTGTGCGTTGGTTGTTTGAGCATGTCGCTCGGTTTGTTCTAGGAGAACATCATGTCCTTCGGTATCAAGGTTGGCCGCTTCATCGGCGCTGCTGGCGCTTACGCAGTCGAGGGCGCCGTTCGTGGCGCAACCGGCCTCGGTGGCTTTGCCCAAGAAGTCGCGCAGGGTGCGGAAGCCGGCTACGTCGACAAGCGCGAGGCGCTTCTCATCGACCGCGCAGAGCGCGACGCCAAGCGCGAGGCGCTCAAGGCGGCGTACATCGCCAAGCTCGCGGCCGGCACGGTCATCAAGACCGAGCCGACGCCCGTCGCCGTCAAGACCGCCAAGGTGCGCTCGTGAGCGCCGCCACGTCGAAGGCGCTCGACGCGCGCATCGACGCGGCTGACGCCGCGTGGAAGGCGCTCGAAGAGCGCATCGCCGCGCTCGAAGCGCGCGTTGCTGCTACCAAGGCGGCTATCGAGACCGACGGCCTCGTGCCGCTCGCGCACGAAGTCCAGCGCGCGCACGCGCGCCTGGACAAGGCAGCCGAGGCGTTCCGCGCCATCGCGCCCAAGCGCGAGGCACCGCGCATCACGCCCGCTCAGTGGGCGCGTGCGCTGGACGATCTGCGTGCTGAGGCCGAAGAGGCCGGCAGCGACAAGCGCTTCTTCGACCGCACGGACGTGCTCGCACGTCACCGCGTGCTGGAGAAGATGGTCGCGAATCGCGAAGCAGCCGGCGCGTAGCGCCGAAGGACCAGGGCGAAAGCCCTGGTCCGACGCTTCGCGTCAACAGCGCGGCTGAAGCCGCGTGAAGGACGAAGCGCTTCGCGCCGTGGAGCCGAATGGGCAGCACACAGAGTTGTGAGGTTTCGCGAAACCTCGCAACGAAGTACGCTGCATCTATCAATCATGTACGCGCCCCGACGCACGACGTCATGGGGTGCGAGGAGTAAAGAGTGTTTACAGAAGCTGTGTTGATGTTCGGGACGATGCTCGCCGTGTTCGAGTTCGTATTGCTTTCTATGCTGGCTCCGAAGTACCGCTTGCGGTTGCTCGGGTCCAAGGGTGGGTGCAATGCTGTGCACGTGTCGATGCTCGTTCTGAACATGTGGATTCACTGGGGAACGGTCATCGGCACGATGAGCGCGACGCTCTCGTTCTGCGCCAGTGTGGTGACGGTGTTCGTGGCCCGCATCGTGTACGGCACGATCGAGAACGACGTGCGCACACGTCGGGGCTTGGTCGGCTACAAGACTGAGGAGTTGGTGTTGTGAACGGCTTCATCGACTCCTCGTTCGACCAGCAACGTTACGACCGCTTGGTCGAAGAAGCCAAGATCGCCGCAACTGAGGTCGACGCTCACATGACTGACGAAGAACGTGAACGCTTCATCGAACACTTCATCGAACTTCGGTGGTAGTCATGATCCGCTTCTACTTCAAGAACGGACGCTGGCGAGTCACGTCCAACAAGAACCCAGTCCCGGCTCGCGACTGGTGGAATGCCATCAACGAAGTCAAGTGCATGAACCACCGACTTCGCACTCAACGCAAGGAAGCGCCGCAATGACCACCTACCTCTGCCACTTCCACGTCAACTCCGGCGTCGCATTGACGCTGCCCTTAGTGCTCGATGACAAGCACTACGACGCATCCCTGGTGACCGAGGCTGCCGAACAACTCGCCAACAAGCTCAGCATCACCTTCATCTACACCGAGGAAAAAGACCGATGGCCAATAGCTACAAGAACCGCGAGCTGATGACTCTCGCACGCAACGCCGACAACACCATCACGTGCTGCCTTGTCTGGTATCGCCATGCGCCGATCGAGTTCGTCGTCTTCTCACCGCGGCCCAATGGCCGCGTGACGATGACCACGTTCATGTCGTACATCACGGCCATGGCGAAGTTCGAAGAGCTGACCAAGGAGGACGCTGTCATGTAAACCGCTAGGGGTAAAGCCCAGCCGCGTGCCATCCAGGTATGCGAGTGTGCTTTCGAGGGCCAGCGAGCTGGCCCTTTTCTTTGGCCTGTTTGAAGTTCGGGGTATCGGGACAACACCCTCCCGGTACGAACCCGACTGCACTTCGGTGCAGCCAGTCGTCGGATGCTGGCTCATCCGACCAGTGTGCCAAGGCTTCAATGCCTGCCTGCCATCGTCTGCTGGCTCAGACGACGTACCTGGGTTGGGTCCAGTTCGTGAACATCAGCACGCACTACGCGGAGCACCCACTTGCTCGTCGGACAACGTAACCGACACCACCGCCTTCAAACCTATGCACACCACCATCAAACCCAAACGCTTCATCCCACCGACCATCATCGTCTCCGACCAAGCACTCAGCAGAAAGGAACAACGCATCCACGACACAGCCGCATCCTCCTGGGGCAATCCCGCCCGCGCGCTCGAACGCAAGATCGAGCACCTCGCTCGTGTGCTGAACTGCACCGAAGAGGAAGCCACTCACCTGTTTCTCCACAACCTCTGAATCGAACCAACATGACCACTCACACCCTGAAGCCCGGCACCATGACCGCTCCCGTCATCATCCCCAACCCGTCGCTCATCGACCTCGTCCGCAAGTGCCTGCCCGGCGACCTGGGCATCCCCGTGATGTACTCGATCACCGGTAGCTTGACTTTCCGTGCCGGTCGCCTCGCCGGCATGATTGCCAACGGCTTGGCCGCCGACGTGCGCAACGACGAACTGCACCGCGACACCATCGACACGTACAACGACGCGATGAGCTACCTCAACGTGCTCGACGCCGCGAAGCAGTGGTTCGACGATGCCGGTGGTCAGCGTCAGGACATGATCCGCAACCTGTCCGGCCTGCTGCACTTCCGCCGCACGGCCAACGACTACCTCGCCACGCTCGTCGGCGAGGACAAGCTGCCCGAAGTCAAGTGGAGCGACACGCTGCGCATGGTGGGCGAACCGGCACCGATCGACGCCTGGAAACTCGACTACGAGTGGAAGGCCTACACCGAGTCCGGTGATGCCGACCCGCAGATGACCCGGGCCGAGTACGACATGCTCACCACCCGTGAGCTGTCCGGCCAACGCGCTGCCTGGGCCAAGCACGTCGGCACGGTCGAGAACATCATCACGTTGGCCGACCACAATGACGCCATCGACTTCCACCAGCTCGACGTGCAGACACAGCTCAGCCTGCTGATGTCCTACGCCACGCCGGAACGCATGGCCAAGTTCCGCGCCAGCGTGATGAAGCGTGCACGCACCCGTTGGGAAGCCGACGCCGGCATCCGCCACCACGCTTCGTTCGTGGAGCACTGCCGGCTGGCCAGCACGCACCACCGCTACGCCAACGTCGGCGACAAGACTGCGCCTGCAGTCACGCCGCCGGTGGAAACGGCCAAGCAGATCGCCATCAAGATCAAGTCCATGAAGGACCTGGGCGTGCACAAGGACCTGATCCTCGAGTCCCGTGAAGCCGAGAAGCAGGCCATGCTCGCGAACAAGGCCAAGCAGATCAAGGCCAAGCGCGAGAAGAAGGCCAAGCCGACACCTGCTTCGACGCCGGCGTTGACCGACGCCAAGTCGCTCGAAGCCCAACCGAACGACATCTGAGCCCCAACAGCGCGATGCCAGGCCAAGGCCCAGGCATCGCGCCTCAAGGCGCTCGCGCGGGGCCCTGGATGGGTAGGTGTTCTGGTCCCGCGAAAAACAAACCTGTATAGGGAATTTCATACTTCCTCTTCTATCTATCTACTTCTCTCTCTAATACTTCTTGTCTAGAACTTTAGAACTTTAGAACAAAAGAGAGAAATACATAGGTAGAAGTAGTGTTCTGAAGAAGTTCCAAATCTCACCTCGTTCTAAGATGTAGACTGCCCTCCCAGCCGGTCGATTGCACCACTTACTATCCCGACTGCGCCGTGTGGTCTTTCAGAGGGTCAAAAACCATGAATTTGCACTTCCTGTCGGCGTCCGTTCCGCTGACCAAAACCATCGAGAAACTGCCCGATGGCACGGTGCTCAAGAGCCCGTACCCCAACGTCTACAACGTCACGTCGCACGAAGAGCAAATCACCGACATCGCTGACTTCCACGCTGCCATCGCCAAGCACGCCGCCCTCGGCCACTGTCTCGTGAAAGGCAACCTCACCCGCACACTGGTCAACGAATCCCGAGCCGGCTCTACAGTGACTGGTGACAGCACCCACTGGATCTGCCTGGACATCGACGGCATCCCCGCCACCTACGGCACGCCGCCAGCCTCGGTGACCCCGAGTGCTCTGCTCTCTGTGCTCGGCATCGGTGATGTCAGCCACGTGCTCCAGTGGTCTGCCAGCCAGGGCGTCAATGGGCCAGCTCTGCGTCTGCACATCTTCATGCTGCTGACCGGTCCTGTCCCTGCCCCGATCCTCAAGCAGTGGCTCGTGCAGCTCAACCACTCCGTCCCGCTGCTCAGCGACGCGATGGGCCTGACCAAGACGGGCAACAGCCTCACCTGGGGCCTGGACATCACGGCCTGCCAGAACGACAAGCTCCTGTACATCGCACCACCCACCCTGAAGGGTCTCAAGAGTCCGCTGGGCCGTACACCCCGCATCTCGCTCGTGCAGCGTGTGCTGCCGGCCCTCACCTTCCCCACCTCGACCAACACCACCAAGGCCAACCAAGCCTTGACCGAGGCACGCATCCACGAGCTGCGTGAAGCCGCGGGCCTCCCGCCGCGCAAGTTCGTGATGAAGACCGTCAAGAACACCGAGGTGCTCAACAAGCCTGAGTCCTGCGAGGTCACCGACACGCGCACCGAACGCGGCTTCGTGTACTTCAACCTCAACGGTGGAGACTCGTGGGCCTACTACCACCCCGAGGACAGGCCCGAGATCATCTACAACTTCAAGGGCGAGCCCAACTACCTGACCAAGGATCTACTCCCCGAGTACTGGGCCACGCTGACGTCGTCTGCCTCTCGCACCAGCAGTGCAGGCATGACGTACCTGATCTTCCTCGACCGCAAGACCAGCACCTACTACCGCGGCACCTACGACGCTGCCACGGACCACCTCGATCTCACCCCAGCCAAGAACGAGACCCAGGTGCGCCACTTCGCCGAACAGTTCGGCGTGCCCCTCGGCAGCTACATCCCTGAGTGGGACATGACCTTCGACCCACACGACAACGTGCGGGTGGACTTCGGCAACAGGACGATCAACACGTTCCAGCTCACCGAGTACATGAAGACGCCGGCCAAGAAGGTGGCCAAGCCACCGCCGACGATCTTCCGCATCATCCACCACGCTCTCGGCTCCGACGTCACCTGCACCGAGCACTTCATCAACTGGCTCGCCTTCATCCTGCAACAACGCAAACGCACGCTGACCGCCTGGGTCTTGCACGGCGTCGAAGGCACCGGCAAGGGCATCATGATGAACCGCATCCTGCGGCCCATCTTCGGCAAAGAGCAGACCGCCATGCGCCGCATGGAAGAACTGAACGAGCCGTACAACAGCTACATGAAAAAGTGCTTCATCGTTTTCATCGACGAGGTGGAGTCCAAGGCCCTGATGAACGAACGCGGTGTGATGGCCAAGCTGCGCTCCTTCATCACCGAGCCCTTCGTCACCATCCGCGACATGTACTCATCCGCGGTCGAGTGGGAGAACTTCTGCAACTGGATCTTCTCGAGCAACAAGCCCGAGCCCGTGCTCATCCCGCAGGAAGACCGGCGCTTCAATGTGGGCAAGTACCAGACCAAGAAGCTCGGCATGGACGACACGGAGCTGGCCAAGATCCCCGGCGAACTCCAAGCCTTCCACGACTACCTGCTGAGCTATCCCGTCGACACCACGGCCGTCGCCACACCCCTCGACAACGAAGATCGAAGCACGATGATCCAAGTTTCTGAGAGCAGCATCGACACCGTGGCCGGCAAGATCCTCGACGGCGACATGGAGTTCCTGCTGGACCAACTGCCCTCGTCTGCCGCCTATACGGGCGATGCAGCCACGACGCGCAAGGTGCAGGACTACCAACACGCGCTGCGGACCATCATGGTTCGCACCGACCCCTCAGATGGGCGGTGCAATATTTCGAGGGACGAACTTAGAGTCATCTTCGATTACGTGGTGGGCAAGATCCCCGAGAGCCCGAACAAGTT
>OFRO01000198.1_pt1 | contig 23688 bp, 42 predicted proteins | sample 1543091 | NCBI WGS metagenome assembly OFRO01 (sample SAMN07774217, study PRJEB24372) | wastewater metagenome | isolation source: Exp Tend NO 10WW | collected 2016-02
TTCGACGGGAATCACAAAAATCACGACCCGGCCAATCTTGAGACACTCTGTGCCAATTGCCACCGGTTGAAAACCTTCATGCAACGATGGGGCGGTGACCAGTGCGCGACGAGCCGTTCATAACAATTATCCTCCCGGGATCGCCGCGCGGTAAGGGGCGCCCTCGAACCCGTGTGGTGCAAGCCAGAGGTGGGCCGGCGTTTGCCACCATCTTCACCGACAAGAAAACCCGGGATTACGAGAACGCCCTGAAGGCGGCCGGCGTGGCCGCGATGGCGGGGCGCCAACATCTGGACGAGCCGGTGTCGGTAATGGCGCTGGCCTATATGCCGGTGCCGGAAAGCTGGAGCCGGAAAAAGCGCGCCGAGGCATTGGCCGGCGATATCCTGCCCACCAGCATCGACATGGACAACATTTTCAAGATGGTCGATGGGCTCAATTACCACCCGCCGCGGTTCAAGGGTGACAAGGAAAAGCGACCGATCATCTGGCGCAACGATGGCCAGATCGTCGCGATACAGGCCCGCAAGATGTATAGCGATCGCCCGCGGCTGGAGATCCACGTCTGGAAGTGGGGCTGATGGTCCGTATCAGGCACGCGCAGGAAGACCGTGGGCTTGATTTCTACCAGACCCCGCCAGAGGCCACCCGGGCGCTGATCCGCGCCGAGCGCCTGCCCCACGGCCTCTGGGAGCCTCATTGCGGGTATGGCGCAATTGCGGAGGTGCTGTTGGACGCCGGCCATGCCGTGTGCGCCACCGATATCGAACATCGCGGGTACCGCCATCAGAGCGGGACCGGCAACTTCCTGAAGACCAAGCGCGTGCCGCCCGGCGTCGAAGGCATCGTGATGAACCCGCCGTTCTCGATGGCCGCAATCCATGTGCGGCACGGTCTCACCATCTGCCCTTTCGTTTGCGCGCTGCTGCGGCTGTCGTTTCTGGAGGCTGGCAACACCACCACCGACGCCGCCGAGGCGCGCAGGTTCTGTCTCGACCGCGGGTACCTCGCGCGCGTCCATGTGTTCAGGGCGCGGTTGCCTATGATGCACCGGGAGGGATGGAACGGAAAGAAGTCGACCAGCACCGTTGCTTTTGCGTGGTTTATTTTCGATGGTGATCATGCCGGACCGCCGACCATCCACCGTATCTAGGATATCGGAGACGACTAACCCCAGCGCTTGTGGCTGGACTGACGACGGATTCGTGACGTAAAAAAGAAGCGGCCCCCGGGAGCGCAAACTCGCCGGGGGCCTGAAACCAATCGTGACAGCGATTGGGACGCGCGTGCTCAAAATAGGAAATCCTCCTGAGCCCGTCAACCGTCCCGATCCAATCTGGAGGGACGATGAATACTCAACCCGATCCGCTTGCGTGGCAACTCCACAATATCGAGGCAGAACAGGCGCTTATAGGCGCGATCTTCCTCAACAACGACGCCTTCAATTTCACGTCAAAGCATATCACTGCGGCCCATTTTTATGAGCCTATCCACCAGTCCATCTATGGATTGATCGAAACCTTGATCGGCGCCGGCAAACGCGCTGATCCGATCGTCGTCCGGTCCTTCCTCCCGAACGATGAAGTCGCGCCCGGCATCACCACCCGCCAATATCTGGCGCGGCTTGCTGCTGGTGCCACCACGATCATCAACGCGCCGGACTATGCGCGGCTGATTCGTGAACTGGCCGATCGCCGGCGCCTTGCGGAGATCGCCTATGGGCTGATGCCGGCCGATGCCTCCCACCCTGCCTCCCTCGCCTCCGACGCTATCACCGCCCTCGACGAGGTCGTGGCGGCCAACTCTGACACGGGTGCGCCGGCGCTGGACATGCGGGAGGCCATGGCGCGCGCGGTGGATGCCGCGGCCACCGCCTACCAGAACGACGGCCATATCATCGGCGTGCCCACCACACTGCGGGATCTGGACACAAAACTCGGTGGCATGTCACCGGGGGATTTCGTGGTGCTCGCGGGGCGCCCGGGTATGGGAAAGTCGGCCATGATCCTGACCATTCTGCGCCGCGCAGCAGAGCAGGGATTCCGCTCCCTGTTCACGTCACTGGAGATGGGCGACATCGCTCTGTCGCATCGTATGATCTCGGACGTGATCTTCGATATGCCCGGGGATAACCTACCCTATTCGTTCCTGCGGTCCGGGCGGTTTCATGAGAAGATGTTCGACAAGGTCCGGGAGGCTAGTTTCCAGCTAGAGAACCTACCGATTCGCATCGAGCAGCAGCCGGGGCTCACCATTTCCCAGATCGCCGCCCGCGCGCGACAGCGCAAGCGTTCCAAGGGGCTCGACATCCTCGCGATCGACCACCTCGATCTCGTGAAGCCGTCCGGGCGCTACGTGGGCAACAAGGTCTATGAACTGGGCGAGATCACCGCGGCATGCAAGGCGCTCGCCAAGGAACTCGGCATCGTCGTGATCATGCTGTGCCAGCTTTCCCGGGATGTCGAGAAGCGGGAAGACAAGCGCCCCCAGCTTGCGGATCTCCGATCGTCCGGCAGCATCGAGCAGGACGCGGACACCGTGATCTTCCTCTACCGCAAGTCCTATTACCTCGCCAACACCGAGCCCCAGATTGGAACGCCAGAACATGAACTCTGGCAAAACGAAATGGTGGCTTGCCACAATCTGCTGCAGGCGATCATCGCCAAGCAGCGCTCCGGCCCGACCGGGGCGATCGAACTTTTCTGCGACATCGGCAACAACGCCGTCCGCAACCTTGATGGAGACAGGTAATGATTACGCGGAAACCCATCGGGGAGCAGCCTTTCACCACTTTTGCAAACAACCTGCTGAACGACGAATCTCTCACCGCCGAGGCATTGGGGGTGCTGGTCTATCTTCTTAGCAAACCCGGGAACTGGAATGTGCTTCCCGGGCCGCTCGGAAAGCGCTTTGGATGCGGGAGGGATAAAATCTACCGCATCATGGGTGAATTGATCGAGGCTGGGTACGCCACCCGGGAGGCTGACCGCGACATCGGCGGAGTGATCCGAGGGTGGAACTATCTGGTATCAAACGAAAAGGAGCCACTTCCTGAAAAGCCGGAAGTGGGCGATGAGCCACTTCCTGAAGAAGCCACTTCCGGCAAATCCGCACCACAAAAGAAAGATTCCTCTAAAAAGGAAAGACCTTCTCGTCCTGCCAAGCAGGACACGCCGTATAGCGAGGAGTTCGAGAACGATGTCTGGAAGCCCTACCCACGCAAGGCCGGCACCTCGAAGAAAAAGGCATGGGATATGTTCCGGATGCTGACCGAAGAAAAGCAGCAGGCGGTGAAGACCGCGATTCCGGTCTACGCTGAAATGATGCGGCGCGAGGGGCGCCCGGAGGACAAGATCAAGCACCTCCAGTTTTGGATCAGCGAGCGCATTTACGAGACGATTAGCGCTGCGACGCTGTCGACCACAGGAAGCGGTGGCGGCCCCAACATCAACCCTGCTAATTGGCATAAGACCGCCACGCGCGAACAGTGGACCAAGGTTCTGCAAATCTGGCGGATGGACAACAACTGGCGGCTGGCGTGGGGGCCGGCGCCGGGGCGTCCGGGGTGCGGTGTGCCGGCGGATTTGCTCAAACCCGGAGAGGATGGAATGGCGGCTTGAGTAAACATCGAGTTGACATACAGCTTCTGTCCTGTCATGGTCCGGGGACTGGAGCCATTGTGGCTCGGTACCCAACAGGAGAGCATCCAATGAACATGCAGATCGGTTCCACATTCAAGCACGCGAAGTTCGGCCACGGCGCAGTAGAATTGACCTCGCGTAACGGCCTCCCTCTGGATCTTCAGGCGATTGCCTCCAGTTGCCCGAGCGTGCTGGCCTCGGACAAGCATTCCTCGCGGTCCGAGCGCTACACTTACATCTCAACGATGGAGTTGATGGAGGGCCTAGCCAAGGAAGGCTTCCACCCGCACAGCATCATGCAGGCGGGCGCGAAGACCACCGAAAAGCGTGCCTTCACCAAGCACCTGATTCGCTTCCGCTCCGAGACCAACGTCCGCAACATCAACGGCAGCGTTTACGAGATCTGCCTGCTGAACAGCCACGACGGGACCACCTCGGAAAAGATGTTCGGCGGCTTCTTCCGCTTTGCCTGCAAGAACGGTTCAATCTTCTTCGACGGCGAGGCCACCGAGGTGCGCGTGCCGCACTCGGGCAACGTGCTCCACAAGGTGGTCGAGGGCGCCTACTTTGTGCTAGGTCAGGCCCAACTGGCGATCGGCCATGTTGAGCAGTTTCAGGGCATCATGATAAACCGCGACGAGCAGATGGCACTGGCGACCGCCGCCCGCGCGCTTCGGTTCGAGGACGACCACGCGGTGCAGCCAGAGCAGTTGCTCCAGATCCGCCGCAACGAGGATCGCCCGAACGATCTCTGGACATGCTTCAACCGGGTGCAGGAGAACGTGCTGCGCGGTGGCTTGACCTATCTTACGGTTAATCCTGAGAACGGGCGTCAGACGCGCCGCCAGAGCCAGCCGATTCGCTCGGTCGATGGCGACGTCAAGTTGAACCGCGCTCTGTGGGTCCTCGCCGAGGAGATGGCGAAGATCAAGAAGGCCGCGTAAGCGGCAACTACCGGGAGGGCTGTACCCCAGCCCCATGGCCCTCCCGGGCTTTCATTGTGAGGAGATCGCGAGTGGCCGAGCAGTCTGCAATCAGTTGGTGCGATGCGACATTCAACCCATGGATTGGGTGCACGAAGGTCTCGCCGGCGTGCGACCACTGCTATGCGGAGAACGACAACAAGCGGCGCGGCTGGGTGGACGGGTGGGGACCCGGCGTGCCACGGCGCCGCACCAAGACGTGGGGAGACCCGCTCAAATGGAATAGGAAGGCCGCAGAGACGGGTTTCCGTCCACGGGTGTTCTGTGCCAGCCTCGCCGACGTATTCGATAACGAGGTCCCGCAGGCGTGGCGGGATGATCTCTGGGAGTTGCTGCGCCAGACGCCGCACCTGCGCTGGATCTTGCTCACCAAGCGAATCGGCAATGCCGCGAAGATGCTCCCACCCGACTGGGGTGCCGGTTATCCGAACGCCGGGGTTATGGCGACGCTGGCGAATCAGGAGGAATGGAACCGGGACCTGTTCAAGTTGATGTCGACGCCGGCCGCGTGGCGCGGGGTATCCGCGGAACCGCTGCTCGGTCGAATCGATATCCTCGCTGGCCCGATGGGTTGCGGATTGCCGGACTGGATCATCACCGGCGGCGAGAGCGGGAGCCAGCGGCGCGCGCTGGACATGGACGCGGTGCGGCTGCTGCGGGATCAGTGTGGGGATCTCGGCATCGCTTTCCACCACAAGCAGAACGGTGGGCTCCGCGGCAAGGACACCGGCTGTCTCGTGGATGGTGTCGAGCACAAGAACTTCCCGCCGGCGCTGGCAGCGTAGTAAGCGTCCAGTTGACAGGGGCTCCGGCCCCTGCCATATTGCGCCTATGAGCCATTGGGGCTCGCATGGAGAACAACACTATGAGCATCGAGGATTACAAGCAGCCCACATGGGATGACCTTCTCTGGCTGGAGGCCCAGATCAACGGCTGGACCATACCCTGTTCGCCATGGTGGGCGCGGCTGCCGATCATCCGCCATCTGCGCGCGATGGCCTACGGGCGTCGAATCCTCGCGGAGGGGGAAGCATACGACCGATTTCCCACCGGCCACCAAATCTGGATGAACAACGTCATTTGGCGGGGGCTGCAGGGATGAAAGGTCAGGATCTCAAGAACTTGCGCCAGCGCATGGGTCTCGAACGGCTGCAGTTCGCGCGCATGCTCGGCTACACCGGCACAGACCGCAACGACATCACCCGGATTCGCTCATACGAGAACGGCAAGAAGCAGGTGCCGCTCTATATCGCGCGGCTGGCATGGCTGATTGAAAAGGTTCTGATTGCGGAGCGTGGCACGCCACCAATCTGGCAGGCCAATAGCGCCGACATTGTGGGCTGGCCAAGTTGGCCCGGGTACGAGTTTCAGCACACACCAGACCCGCAGCACAAGGAATCCGACCATGGCTTTTACTGACCAGCGCATCGTCTCCGATATGGAGCCGCAGGTTCTGGGTCTCCCTCCCGACATAGCTGCGGCGATGTCGACCGCGATCAGCCTGAAGCGGATCGCGGACTTCCTATGCGGCCACAAGGACAAGGAAGGCATCGACCACATGGACTTCGTCCAATACATCGGTCGCGAGATCGAATCGCAGATGCGCAAATGAACGCGGCAGCCATCCTGTCAATTCCGGAAGGGGAGCCGGAGCGCCTGTTCCAGAGCCCGGACTTCATCGTTCGGGACTACAAGAATCTGCTGCGCGTCTGGCACCCGGATCTCAACCCAAACAATCCCGAGGCCGGCAAGGTCACGGCGCATATCACGGCGCTGTTTCGGGCCGTGAATGAGCGCATCCGCCTCGGCAAGTACAATCCGCCCGGCGCCATTGTCGTGGCTGACAGGAGCGGTAGACGCTTCAAGATCAAGTTCCTCGTGCGCCGGCCGTTCGAACTGGGCGAGATGCTGATTGGACGCTGGCTGGTGACCTTCATCATTCCCAAGAAGCACGAGGATATGGTGATCCACGGCCTCCGGCAGATTGGCAATATCCGCTACCCGAACGAGGAGTTCCGCCGGGTTCTGACAGAGTGCTTCCCGCGGGTAGTGCGTTCGGTCGAAACCGTCGATAGCTGGGTGGTCTGCGTGCACAAGGAACCGCATGAGGTGCTGTTGGCCGATCTGATCGCCCACCTCGGCGGCAAGATCGCCCCCAAGCATGTGGCTTGGATCATGTCGTCTTTGCTCAATTTGGCCTCTTTTTTGGAGGTTTCGAACCTAACGCTCAATGCCATGTCGGAAGACACGGTATTCGTTTCCCCCGAAAAGCACGCTGTGAGCCTCTACGGGGGCTGGTGGTACGCCCAAAAGGCTGGGGGACTGATCAGTAGCCTTCCCCCGAAAACCTTCCCCTTGGCCTCCAGACGGCTCCGAGAGCACAAGGTAGCGACCGGGGAACTGGATCTCGAATGCATCCGGGCGATCGGCCGGACCTGTCTGGGCGATCCCAGCGGGGGTTCCCTCCGTGGCAACGTGCCGTCGCCATTCGCCCAATATCTGCTGATGCCGTCCGGCAAATCAGCCATCAAGGAATACCAGAACTGGCCAACGGTTCTGGAGCGCAGCTTTGGACCCCGCCGATTCCATAAGCTGGAAGTGACAGGCACAGACGTCTACCCAGAAGGAGAAGTCTATGGGTAATGCAAGGTTTGATGCTGGGACCTATGCCAGCTATGCGCTGTCGACCGCACATCTCGACCACACCACGAAGTTCAAATCGGCGGCGACCCCGCGCGAGATGGACCCGAAGATGATCAAGGTTCGCGAATCGGTGAAGTCCGAGGCCAACCCGCATCCGACGCCGATCATCGTGGGTCTGGACGTCACCGGCTCCATGGGGCCGGTGGTCGACGCCTGCCACCGCGGGCTCGGCACCCTGTTCGAGGAGATCATCAAGCGCGGTCCCGTCACCGACCCCCATGTGCTGGCGATGGCGATCGGCGATATGGAACACGATCGGTCCCCAGTGCAGGCCACGCAGTTCGAGGCTGATCCGGTAGTGATCGGCACTCAGATCGAGGCCCTGCATCTGGAGCGCGGCGGCGGTGGCAACCACCACGAGAGCTATCTGGGACCGCTTTATTTCGCCCTGATGCGGACGAAATGCGACGCCTTCTCTGAAGGCCGGAAGGGATACATCTTCACGGTTGGCGACGAGCAGCCACAGACGATCCTCACCGGGAAGGAAATCGAGCAGTGGTTCGGCGACCAGCCGACCAAGGACTACACTGCGGCCGAACTGATCGCGGCGGTCGAGCGCAACTGGCACATCTTCCACATCATCGTGGCGGAAGGCTCGCATCAAGTCCATTTTGCTGATCGCACGCGCCGGGAATGGAGCGACCTGCTGGGCCAGCGCGCGATCTTGCTGAAGGACCACACCAAGATGGCCGAGGTGATCATCTCCACGATCGAGGTCACCGAGGGCCGCGACAAGGACGCCGTCGCTCACTCGTGGAGCGGTGACACCAGCCTCGTCGTTCGCGACGCCATTGCTGGTCTCGTGCCGGGCAGCAAGAGCGCCGGCGCCGGCCCGGTAGCGCTCTAAGAGCAGGGAAAAGGCTATGAAGCGCGCCACAGCCATCATCGGGGCAGCCTTCGGCGACGAGGGCAAGGGCCTAATGACCGACTACTTCAGCCGCAATGCGGGGGAGGAGCCGACTGTGGTGCGCTTCTGCGGTGGTGCCAATGCGGGCCACACCGTGGTGACGCCTGAAGGGGATCGCCACGTATTCCATCACTTCGGTGCGGGGACCTTGGCCGGTGCCCGCACCTATCTTTCCCGATATTTTCTGGTCAATCCGGTGCTCTGGCGCGAGGAGTACGACGCGCTGCAGGGGCGCGGGCTCCGCACCCGCCTATTCGTCGATCGCGAGGCGCCGCTGACCACCATCTACGACATGCTGGAGAACCAGAGGGCCGAGATAGTTCGTGGTGCTGATCGTCACGGAAGTTGTGGCGCTGGGGTGCATGCCACAATGAATAGGCAGAAGTTTTCGGATGTGCGGATTTTCGCTGGTGATCTGGAGCGTCCGGCTTATTTGAGGGAGCGCGTTCAGCGAGTCCGCGACCATTCAATTTCGATCGATGGTCGGGAAGACGAGGTGTTTGAACGGTTCTTGCTCGATTGCAAGTTGATGCGCTCGAAGATCAATCTGTGCGACAGTCGCGTGCTGGTCGACCGTCCCAGCGAGATCATTTTCGAGGGGTCGCAGGGTCTTCTGCTGGATCAGGACCAGCGCGATTTTTTCCCCCATGTGACGCACGCCAAGACCGGGCTGCATAACATCCTCGCTATCGCCGAGGAGGCCAACATCGAGCAAATCGATGCAGTCTATGTGGCGCGCACCTATCTAACCCGGCACGGCGCCGGTAAGTTGCCCGGAGAGGACCCGGATCTCTACCACTACGACAACACCAACGAGCCCAATCGCTGGCAGGGTGCGCTGCGCTTTGCGCCGATGGATACCGATCTGATCGAATGCGCGATCGGCAATGATCTGCAGCCGGCGCGCGCGTGGTCCGGGAATGTCACTCCGATGCTGGCGGTGACGCACATGGACCAATTGCCAACCATGCCGGATATTGCGGTGCCGCTCCGGTATATCGGCCACGGCCCAACCCACCGCGACATCTACGAGCATTCGAGGCGCTGATGGCTCTGTTCAGCGGCAAATGTCGAGGCGGTCCGTATGACGGGCGACCGCTTCACCATGGGGTGCCTACCTATCAGATCGCGATCAACAACGGCAAGCCGCTCACCCACCGCTTTACCGAGGAGATGAAGACGCGGGGTGACGTCATGAAGATTGGCACCTACACGCACCAAAAGAACGAATGGATATGGACCGAATAGTAAATTCCGCGTTGACTGATTGAGGCGAAAAAGACTATGATTTTGCATCGAGCCGGAGGGGGTTTAGCGATAGGCCTGCCGGCCTCGACGGCGCGGCCCGGATTGGTGATGCTCCCCGGGCCGTGCTTCCCCCGGAGCAGCCATGGCAATCAGTGAACCAGTTTCCGATACCTCGCGCGCTGTTCAGCACGATCCTGATCAGACGTGGCCGGCCTCGGTGAATCTGCAGGTGACATGGAACGTGGGCGGTCGCCTCGCTATGCGAACTGCGATCATCGAGGCAGATCAGTTTTTCGGCCGCGGCCGATATGGAGCCCCGATGCCGGGGGAAGCGATCATTCAGAAGATCGAGCGCATGCGGCGCGAGGGACCGCCGCCCCTCCCTCCCAAAGCAGGACCCCCAAAGCATGCCGAAAAATCCATCCCCCGAGGCAAGCGTCACGCTGCAGGTCGAAATGGTGCCGATCGCAAAGGTCAAGCCGTACGCGGGAAACGCAAAGATTCATCCTGATCCGCAGATCGGGGAGATCAATGCGTCGATCGACCAGTTCGGATTTATCAACCCGATCCTGATCGACAAGAAGGGCGAGATCATCGCCGGCCACGGGCGCCTCGCTGCCGCGCAAAAGCGCAAGATGAAAGAGGTACCGGTAATTCGGCTGGGCCATCTCACCGACGCGCAGGTTAAGGCGCTGCGAATCGCGGACAACTCGATCGGTATCTCCGGCACCTCGTGGAATCCCGATCTTCTCGAATCCGAATTGGCAGCCCTCCGCGCCATGGATTTCGAATTGACCCCGCTCGGTCTCGACAACATCGAACTCCCGGATCTGGAGGATGATGCGGCTCCGCCGCCATCCCGCGGCAACCGCAGCAAGAGCACCATCTTCTGCTCTGTGCTCAATCAGGACTATGAGAAGGCGCGGAAGGTGATGGCCGCCGCGCTGGACAAGGCGAGGATCGGCCACAACCTCTAACGGAGCATCACAATGCGCAATTACCTCGGAGAGGATTCGGCGGAATCGTCATGCGCGGCTGACCGAGGCCATCGCGCTCATACTGGACACGCGGTGACGGAGCGCATCCAATGCAGCGTGCCGTTCTGCGAGCGCACCACCGCCGCGAATCAGCAATTCACCCAATGGGTGTGTTCGGAGCATTGGAAAGGGCTGCCGCGTCAGCGCCGGCTCGCCTACAATCGGGCCAAGAAGCGCTGGCAGGCCACCCGGGAGGAGAAAGACCAGATCGCCGCCGATATGCTGTGGAAGCGTCTCCAGCAGGCCGCGATCAACCGCGCACTGGGACTGAAGGAGGGCACATGACCGACGAGCAACTGGCCCAGTATCTCGGCATCGCTGATAGCCCAAAATGGCTCGCGGCGATCAACAGCATCCCGCCGGCGATCCGGAAGACCTACGAGCGCATGGCGCAACTCGAAACCGAGATAAACCTGTGGCAGCAGGGACTGGGGCCGAAGCCGAGCGGGGTACTGATCGACGGCGCCCGCACCCCCGCCAATGCCAAGAAGCGCGTCATCGACCTCCGCAAGCGCATCCAGACGAGGTATTTGTGACCATGATGGGACGCGGCACCTTCAGCACCAGCGGCTCCAACTGCCCGTGCCCCACCGGTGGGTGCACCTGCACGGGCAACATCGTCTTTGTGATCGGAGATCCGTGGTTCGATATCTCGCCGCCGGCGCGGCTGGCTTTCGATGTTATACGCATGTTGCGCAACTCGCGCCCGGAGATCCTGCTGCATCCGCTTCCGCGCTGGATCGTCGAGCTATGTGCCGTCCCGCGCCGCATGAAGCGCCCGTTCCCGCCCCACAAGCCCGGACCACGCAAATGCCGTTTCAATTTCCGCCTACCACCCCGCAGCCGGCGCTCAAGATCACGTATCAGGGCAACTGCGGTCAGATACACCCAACCTTCCAGAGTTGGAGAGATTGTGCCGCTTGTCGGATACCGAGCCCGTTGAGTCGGATGGACTGGTCAACTGGAGGACTCGAAATGAGCAGCGAGAGCGATTTGGTGGAGCGGTGCGCGTTCTGCTCGCGCACAGTCGGTGAGCACTCACATGACACTCGCGACATCTGCAATGTGTTCGTCGCAAAGAGTGAGCAGCTTCGCTGCAATATCTGCGGGTTTCTGATCGACAATCGGTTCGAAGCGACGAAGCCGACGATCGAATTTGGAATGGCCGGCCGGACCAAGAAATCGAAGCCTTCTGATGAAGATGAAGCTTACGAGATCGGTAAGCGCGATGGCTACGAGGACGCCATTCAGGACCTCGACCTTGCGACCGGCGGCGACGGCGAGTTCAAGGGCAGCACCATTCCCGGCCAGACCGTTGACGTTCCGGCGATGAAAGCCCGGGTCCTCGCCGAACTCGCCACCCTCCGCACCGAGCGCGATGATGCGCTAGCTCTTGCCGCAAAGCTGAATGGTGAGGTGGAGGCGATGCGAGCAGCGCTGACAGCGTCCTTGCCGCTTCTGGAGTCGCTTCACAGCGTTATACCGCTAGGCGACGCGCGACGAACGGTTCTCAAGGCCGTTATGCAGGTCCGCGTCGCCCTCCTCCCCACCTCTCAAGCCGGAGAAGAGAAATGAGCGACTATCCATACTTCTGCACCGACTGTAACGAGGGCCGCAGTCGCCTTACCGAAGAAGGCCATTGCACCATGTGTTTCGGCCGCCGCGTTATCACTCATGCCAGCCATAGCCGAACCCAAGTAGGACTCGAAGCCGCTGAAGTACGAGAGGTTCGATAAATGACGTGGCAAGTCAGGGACCAGAGAAGCTTCCGCCTGATGGCTGCACCAGTCTACAAGGGGTTTGTAGCTAGGAGGTATGGGCCGAAGGCCAAATACTCCATTCCTCGCCAAAGCCAGATGTGGTGGCTTATGACAAGCCGGGGATTTATGAAACGCTTAGAGCGACTGACTACGAAACTGGACAAATCACCCTCATAGCCGCTATCTGAGGTCGGGGTGTGCCACCCTGAGAAAATGGACCATGCTGTGCCAGCATTGAGAAACACGCGATACGAGGCCATGGCCCAAGCGCTGGCCACGGGGAAGCAGCAGGTTGAGGCTTATGCCCTCGCGGGCTTCACTGGACAGGCCCGGAGCGCCCCCACCCAGATAGCCAATCGGCCCGAGGTGAAAGCCCGGGTGCAGGAGATCATCGCTACCAAGCACGAGCGCGAATCCCGCTCCAATGAGCGGGCGATTGAGCGCGCCGCGATCGACAAGGAATGGATTGTCGCCCGGGCGAAGTACATCGTGGAGTTCGGGATCCGCGGCCGGCCGCTCCTCGACGCCAACGGGCAGGACACCGGAAAGTATGTGGTGCGGCCCAATCTGGACGCCGCAGGGAAGTCGCTGACACTGCTGGCGCGGATGGGTGGCTATCTGATCGAGCGCATCGAGCATGGCGCCCCGGGCGACTTTGCGCGGCTCACCGACGAGGAATTGGACCTGAAGCTAATCGAGGTCGGCGAGGCGATCGGTATTTCAGGCCCGGAATTGCAGCGAGTAATAGGCCCGCCGGTGAAACAGGAGTAACCCATGGCGAACGTATTTTATGCCAACACATTCACCCTTCAGGTTGGAACTGGCGACGTTCGCGTCATATTTGTCGACGCGCGCCCCGGTTTGCAAATCGCGCATGCTGCCATATTCGAAGGGCCTATGATTGGGAAAACAGTGGGTGAGGTGGTGATATCCCATCAGAGCGCGCGCGCCCTGCGCGATCTGCTGGTGGAGAACGTCAAGGACGACGTGCCTCCAATGGAGACGCCGAATGTATAGGAGAATCCCATGAAGCTGGATCGTAATATCAACGTCGATGGGATGGGGAAGTACGCCCTTCTGAAGTTGCGCAATCTGCGACCCGGCGATCTGGCGGTGGACGCGGCGCTCCGCACTCTCGACGAGGCTGGTGTTCTTGACTGGGGCAACACCGTCGACAGCGAGTTCTTTGTGATCCGTCTCAAGGACAAATATGCTGACGACGCGCTGTTCCGGTATGCGCTTTCGGCCCGCCACGATGGCGAAACCGACTATGCCTTAGAGATCGAGGAAATGGCCGAACGCGCCGGTCCGAATCATCCGAACTGCAAAAAGCCGGACTGATGACCGATCGCCTCCGGCGCATCCAGCCGCTCCCTCTCCCAGACGTTCGGGCGCGCTTCCTCGGCGAGCGCCCGGCGCTGGTCTGGATGAAGCCAACCGACCTATGGGTTGACGGCACCTATCAGCGCGATCTCTCCCGGCGCTCGATCGCGCTGGTCATCAAGATGGTGAGAGAGTTCGCATGGGATCGAATGAAGCCGCCTATCGTGGTCGACGCGGACGGCAAGTACCATGTGATCGACGGCCAGCACACCGCCATTGCTGCCGCCACGCTGTGCGCTCCGGAGATCCCAGTGTTTGTGGTGCAGGTTTCCGCGGTCGATCAGCGCGCGAGGGCCTTTGTGGGCCACAACACTGATCGGGTTACCGTCAATCCTCTCGACATCTACCGGGCGCTGGTGGCGTCGGGTGACGCGGACGCGCTCACGGTCGAGCAGGTCTGCAAGCGCGCCGGCGTGCGCCTGCGGCACATTACGGCCCACACCGCGGTGGCCGTAGGGGACTGCTCGGCGGTGGGGACTGTGCGGCAGGTGGTGAAGACGCGCGGTGCCATGCGATCGCGCCAGATTCTAGAGGTGTTGGTCAAGGCCAAGCGCGCCCCGGTCACCGCTGCCGAGATCAAGGCGGTCGAGTATGTGATCTGTGTCTCAACCCCGGATATTGATCAGGAAGCGCTCTCGCGTATTATCCGAATCGACGGGGACGCCGGCTTGATGGCCGCCCAGAGCCACAACAAGATGACCAAGTTGCCGGTATGGAAGGCGCTGATCGAGCGCTGGCGCAGGAGCCTGAAGGATGTCCGATCCGTTGCGTGATGCCTACGTTGCCGCGATCGAGGTGGAGAACGAGGAATTGCGCGAGCGGCTGCGGGCCTTGGAAAAGGAGTTCGGCTTCCACGATGAGGTGCCGATCATATTCGGGCTCACCGCGACCGAGGCTAAGGTCATGAGCCTGCTGGGGGCGCGTGATAGCGCCACCCGGGCGCAGTTGATGGCGGCGGTCCTGTCCGGTCGCATGCCCGTCAACGAGCCGGACATGAAGATCGTCGATGTCTTTGTTTGCAAAATCCGCAAGAAAGTGAAGCCGTTCGGGATCGAGATCACCAGCCTATGGGGCCGCGGCTATCGGCTGTCGCCGGAGATGAAGGCCAAGGTTGCGGTGTATCTCGCGGCCCAAAGCCAAATACCGGAGGCTGCGGAATAACGCCTTGGAACTTTCATACTTCGGGCGTATTAAGCGCCATGCGGATATTCCAAGGTCAGCGCAAGCCGCTAGGCGGGTACTTCACGGACCGTCATCCGCGTGACATTGAGCGCGAGAAAAACAAACGCGATGATCATCTAGCCGAGGATGTTCAGCGTATCGCCTTTTACCTCGGTGCCCTCTACCGAAGAACGGAGAAGATCATGCGGACTATGGATGAAGTCCTCCAGCTTGTTTACGCACAGCGGGGACAGATTGATTCGCTCGCGGCCCTCACCTCGGGCATCAAGCAGCGGCTCGACGAAGTGATCGGCGGGGCTCTGCCGCCGGCCGTGCAGGCTGAAGTCGACAAGATTTTCGTCGAGCTGGACGCGAATAGCGCGGCGATCAACAAGGCAGTTCGGGCCAACAACGACGACCCGAGCGACGACGAGCCGGCCCCGGTGGTAGAGCCCGCTCCGGAACCTGCGCCAGTACCGGAAGAGCCGGCCCCGGCTCCGGTGGTCGACGACACCCGCTTGCCACCGCTCTGATATCTGGTAGCGTGCGAATCGCCGGGCTTGGACTACCCGGCAGCACACGCGAACCTCAGGCAGGGACCCCGTAAGCCAAAAGCTTGCGGGGTCTTTGCTTTGTGGTAAGCTTGCAGCGTCGAATACATGAAGGGGGATTGGCACGCCTCGCAAGGGCTCCAGTGGGCGGTTATAGGGCCGCCCCGCCTCCGGCAGTAGTTGCAGGGAGAGCCCTTCAGCCGCGGTTTCCATGGGCCGCTGACGAACCCGGCAGGTGAAGTCCGTTGACGTCTCCCGTACAGAGCGGCCCCGCAGGAGCAATCTTGCGGGGCTTTCTGTTGGTCGTTACATTGGCGCCAGCAGCATGCCGCTGCCTTGGAGAGAGCGATGCCCGCTGAAGACGTGCCAATGATGATAGAATATCCGCAGGTTAATTTGCGATTTGTGAAGCGCGATGGTCGCTTCATTCTCCAGCAGTTGTGGGTCAAGGCTGCCGTAACCGGCGCTATTATTCCCCTCGCTAATGAATGGCGCGACGTTCCGCTGGTGGAGGAGGAGTGATGACCCACGAAGACGCGGTCGCACTCGTTGAGGCCATTAAATCCATAGATCGCGCTCTCTCGGCGATTATGTTCATTCTCGCCATGATGAGCGTTGCTATAACGTTCAAATGAACCGACCGATCTCCCGCGCCGATCGCGAACAATTCGCCACGCTTGCGGCCGAGAAGCGCCGCCGGCTGTCCAAAGCCGAGCACAAGATGCGCGGCTACCGGGACGAGGACGGGGTGTGGCAGGGAGGGCTGCTGGCCTTCGTGCGATACTTCTGGCAGGTGCTGGAGCCCGGGACGAATTTCCGCGAGGGCTGGGCTCTGGAGGCCATGTGCGAGCACCTTGAAGCGGTGACCTATGGCGAGATCACGAAGCTTCTGATCAACGTCCCGCCCGGATTCATGAAGTCGCTGTTGACCGATGTGTTCTGGCCGGCATGGGAGTGGGGGCCGATGGACCTCGACCATGTCCGCTATGTCGCCTTCAGCTACTCCTCGACGCTGACCGAGCGCGACAACGGCAAATTCGCGGTGCTGCTGCAGTCACCCGAGTTCCGGGCGATGTATCCGCATGTGGAACTGATCCAGTCCGGCGCCAAGAAGGTCTCCAACGCCAAGCACGGCTGGAAGCTGGCAACCTCGGTGGGCGGTGTCGGTACCGGTGAGCGCGGCGATCGGATCATTCTGGACGACCCGCACAACGTCAAGGAATCGGAGTCCGAGAAGGTCCGCCGGGAGACAATCCGCTGGTTCCGGGAATCGATGTCGTCGCGCCTCAACGACATGGAGAACGGCGCCAAGGTCGTCATCATGCAGCGGGTCAACGAGGAGGACGTCGCCGGCACGATCATCACGGATCTTGGCGACTGGTGCCACCTCCTGATCCCGATGGAGTACGTTTGGGGGCACGATGGGGAGGGCGGTCCACCTGTCACCACGATCGGCTGGAGCGATCCGCGATGGCGCGAAACGCCAGAGGAATGCGACGGCGAACTGGCGTGGCCGGAGCACTTCCCGGAGCGCGTGATCCCGTCGATGAAGAAAGACGCCGGGCCATACGCATGGGCAGCGCAGTACCAGCAGACGCCGGAAGCGCGCGGCGGCGGCATCTTCAAGCGCGAATGGTGGCAGCCGTGGGAGCCGGCGGATGGCAAATTCCCGCCGTTCAACTATGTGATCGTTTCCCTCGATTCGGCCTTCACCGAGAAGGAGGAGAACGACCCGAGCGCGGCGGTGGTGCTCGGGATCTTCGAAAATGCACAGGGCTACAATCGCGTGATGCTGATGCACGCTTGGCGCCGGCGGCTGCAGTTCTCCGGGCCGAAGGTGGTGCCGCAGCCCGGCGAGAAGGCATTCCATTTCCGGGAGCGCCAGCAGAAGGCATGGGGGCTGGTGGAGTGGTGCGCCGACACCTGCAACCGCTTCAAGGCCGATCGGCTGCTGATCGAGGCCAAGGCCAGCGGCATATCTGCCGCGCAATCCCTCGGCAATTCCCACCCGCACGCCGGCTGGGCGGTGCAGTTGATCGACCCCAAGGGGCTCGACAAGCATGCCCGCGCCATCGCGGTTCAGCCGTCATTCTCGCAGGAAATGGTCTATGTTCCCTATCCGCTCCGCCAGTGGGGCGAGATCACGATCGACGAAATGGCAGTCTTCCCCAAGGGCAAGTACAAGGATCTCACCGACGCCATGACGCAGGGGATCAAGCATTTGCGTGATCTGGGCCTGCTACGCACCGACGAGGAGCGCCGGCACGAGGAACTGGAGAAGGTGAAGTTGAAGCCGAAGCAAAAGCCGCTTTACCCGGGGGTCAAGAAAGGGTAAGGTTACGGCTTACTGCAACCCGGAGAATCACTATGGCCGAGACCTTTCAAGTCACCGACGCCGCGCGCGAGGTCTATCGCGCGCTTCTCGATCACCTCGGTTGCCGCGCCAATGACCAGTTTTTCGCGATCTGGGAGGCCGAACTCGGCAATCTGGACGCTCCCCGGCGGGCTGGATCGGTAGTGGCCGGGGCCTACATGGCCTTTGCCGCCCGTTACGCGGTATTCGGGGCGCGTGCGGCCGGCATCGAGCCCGATCGCACTCTGTGGCTGGAGTTGGCCAACGAACAGTTCGACGCCGCGGTCAAGGCGGTAGAGGAGGCCTATGCCACCACCGGGCCGTAGCTGCTCCGACCCGGATTGCACCTACGGCAAGGATGGGGAGTGCGAAACGTGCAGCTATTTCGACATGCTGTGGAGGTGGTTCGAAGACGAGAGCCGCATCGGCGTCGAAGGCATGCGCCCCGAGCGATCAACGGGCCTGACCGCAGATGATTTCAAGACGATGCTGGACGAGCACGAAGCGTCGCTTCTCGCCGATATCGCTCTGCAGCAGCCCGCTGCGCAACCTCAAGCCGCCCTTTCTCACCCGGAGCGAGAGTAATGGCATTCAGGGTCAAATTGCCAATCCCGAGGTATCGAGGTTCGTCTTTCCATGAAAGGAAGATGGACCGCATCCGAAACCAAATGCTGTGCAAGGCAGATGATCCACGTCGAGATTGCCCGTGGAGATGTGCGCTTAACGATCCAAAATGTCTTTGTGCGCAAATTTCCCCGCAAGACCGACATCAGCGCACTGAAGGCATTGCTTGAGCCTGCAAAGGTACGGGAGAGGGTTTGATGGAAAAGCAAGAGATACTGATCGACTACACGAACCATCGAGGCCAGCGCGGCTGGCGCCGCATTCGACCTGTCCGGATTTCGTTTGAGGAATCCTCGTGGCATCCGGGCGTCCAGTGGATACTGTTCGCGGTTGATGTGGATCTTGAAGCAAACCGCGAGTTTGCCATGAAGGATATTCATGCGTGGAGGCCCCAATGAGCGCGCCTGATCCATGGACTGCCGGCGGTTGCGGCATTTACGCAATCGTCGGATTCGCGCTATTTATTCTCGTGGCGGTTTATCTGCCGTGTCTGCTGACCGGCAGTTATTGCCCGCAATAATGGGGGTGGGAGATGTCGAAAAATCCGATCGAGCCGGTCAGGGTGACGGAGCACGCCATTCTGCGCTATCTGGAGCGCGCCATGGGTTTCAACATCGAAGCGGTGCGCCAGCACATCGCCGGCATATGCGAAGGGCCTGCCGCCATCGGTGCCGTTTGTGTTAGGACCGAAGGGCTTCGCTTCGAGATCGTAAACAACACTGTTCTGACCGTGGCGCCGGACCGGCAGAATCCATCCAAGACCGGCATCGAGCGCAACCAGCGCATCATCCATCGGACCAAGGAGTTTCAGCGTGAGGCTTAGAATAGCAATTGTCGCCATTTTCGTGGCCACCAGTGCGTTTGCGCAGGATACCGGTCAGAGTGCCCCGGCCCCGGCTTCGGCCATTCAGGAGCCACCGCAGGGTGTTCCGGCTGCCACCAGCAATGTAGTTTCCGTTGGTCCCCAGCAGTTCAACCTCGTCCTCGATCAGAACGACCTTGCCGCGTTGTCGATCGCGCTGAACGAATTGCCCAAGAGGGTCGCGGACCCGCTGATCATGAAGATCAACGCCCAGCTTCAGGCACAGGTGAAGAAATAGCCATGGCGCTGACGTCGCTGGAGCATCTGACGGTCGAGGTTCTGAAGGCTGCCATCATCCAGCAGCCCAAGAGCGAGGGCGACGCCATGTTGCGGGCGTTGGTCTTCGGGCCGCACTACCAGCACGTCACCTACCGGGCTATCTCGGGGAAGGTCTATTACGAGGAACCTAGCACCTTCTATGGGCTTGGTCCTCGTTCCCCCAGCGATTGCCGCTGGATGATCCCATGCGGGCTTGGAGCCCTTGAACAGGAGAAGTTCTGATGCCGGGAATGCCGCGATATATCTCACACAAAACTGTCCAAGCGCTGGAGATCCGCCGCTTGGGCGATGTGACCGTGAATGCTTTGGGCCAAAATGTGCGGGAGATCGATTTTGTCGAGCCCGGTTTTGGCCCCTTATTTCTTCAGGGACATCTGTTCTCGCGGTATGTCCCTGTGCCGGGCGACTTCTATGTGGTGTACGAGGATGGTTACGTGTCATTCTCTCCCCGTAAGGCCTTCATCGAAGGGTATAAGCCGATAGGGCAGTCGTTCGCCCAGATCAAGCAAGGATTGAAGGATTCCAAATGAGCTTGGATCGCCTATTTGGCTTCGCCTACGGGGTGATCGTCGGCATGTCAGCGTGTCGCCTGTGGCTCGACAAAGACATCATCCATTTTCTCCCGATCGGCATCGCGCTGTTCGGATTTCTCATGTTAGGAGGCCACCATGGCCAAACCAACCCTGATAAAACCGAGCGGTGAGCCGGCGGGGCTGCGCCCAGACCAGCAGGAGTGCATCAAACTGCTGGAGAGCATGCTGGAGAACGCCAAGAACGGCGAAATCTGGTCGTGCGTGGTGGTTGCCTGCGGTCCGAACGACTTCGGCAGCGCCATGGCCGGCTCGGATGCCCCGCGGATGTTCCTCGGGCTCGAAGTGGCCAAGCGGAGCATCATGGACCGCGTCACCGGCAAGCGGACGGTACTACATCGGTGACCAAGATCGAGCGCGTCGCGGCAGTGATTCGGAGCTACGCCGTGGCTCGTTCTACGTTCGGCCCGGCCCTCTGGTACGTCTACCGAGTGGCCGATGTCATTGGCGGCCAACTCCCCGACAAGCACTATTCGGTCCACACGGACGCTACCTCGGCGCAGCGGCGCTGCGATGAACTGAACGCCAGCATGGTTCTAGAGGCCATAAGCGGATGAAGCGATTGATGCACCACCTGCGGCTTTACCGGCCAGTCTGTCGCATCTACCGTCGCGCGCGGTGGGAGCGCATCGCCCGGGCGCACGCCGGCGGCGAGGTTTGGAGCCTCGGCTGATTTCGTGGTATGGCTGCGGTTCCTGCCGATAGGGGACCGGGAAATTGGCTGACCTCGCGCAAAACGAAGATATCGTCGTCGTCATTGATGACGGTGAGGAGAACGTCCAGACGCTGCCGAGCGGTGATCTGGCGATCGACCAGCCGGACGGTGGCGTGGTCATCAAGTTCAGCCCCCCGCAGGCGCCCGGCGGTGATGCGGAAGATCCGGCCAAGTTCTATGCCAATATCGCTGACCAGATCGGCGACGGCCGGCTGCTGACGATCGCCATGGAATTGTACGAGGCGGTAGATGCCGACGACAAATCCCGGGCGGAATGGCTGGCGACGCGCGCGGCCGGTATGGAATTGCTGGGTCTCACGATCGAGGACCCGAGCACCGGCGATGGTTCGGCGGCGGTCGACGGGCAGTCCGTGGTCGTCAACCCGCTGCTGCTGGAGGCGGTGATCAAGGGCTGGGCAAACGCGCAGGCCGAACTGCTGCCGGCAGAAGGGCCATGCAAGATCGCCGATTACACCGACAATCCGACCGAGCAGAACGACGACCTCGGCGAAGCGCTGCAGCGCGACATGAACTACTTCCTGACCACGATCGCGACCGAGTTCGGTCCTGAGACGTCGCATATGCTGCTGTGGGGCTGCTATTTCGGCGGGTCCGGCTTCAAGAAGGTTTACACCCACCCATTGAAGCGGCGCCCGGCCTCCGAGGCGGTGGCGCCCGAGCATCTGATCGTTTCGGATGCGACCAAGGACTTCCAATCCTGCGAGCGCATCACCCACCAGATCACCATGCGTCAGTCGGTGATGAAGCGCTATCAGGTGAAGGGCATCTATCGGGATATCACGCTGGCGCCGCCGACGCCGGAGCCGAATCAGGTGGACGAGCAGATCGCGTCCGTCCAAGGCGTGGCGCTCCGCAAGGATCGGCCTGAAGACCAGCCCTATACGCTCTGGGAGATCCAGTGCGAACTGGATCTCGATCAGTTCGCGCCGAAGCAGTTCAAGGGCAAAGGCCTGCCGCTGCCGTATCTCGTGACCATGGACAAGGATTCCCAGCAGATCCTTGCCATCCGCCGGGATTGGAAGCCGGAGGACGAGGACTGCAACCGCAAGCGTATGTACGTGAAATATCCGTATGTGCCCGGGCCGGGCTTCTATGGCACCGGCCTGCTCGGCATGCTCGGCAATTCCACCGCGGCGATGACCGCGGCGTGGCGGTTGGCGCTCGATGCCGGCATGTATGCGAACTTCCCGGCGTTCCTGATCGACAAGCTGTCCGGGCGCCAGAACACCTCCGAGATGCGGTTGTCCCCGGGGCAGGGCCTTCCGATCGAGACTGGCGGCCGGTCGATCAAAGATGTGGCGGCCGAACTGCCCTACAAAGACGTCACCGCGGGCCTGATGACCCTGATCGACAAGATCACGGAGCAGTCCAAGCAGGTCGGCGGCTCGCCGGATATCCCGGTTGGCGAAGGGATGCAGAACATCCCGGTCGGCACCATGCTCGCCCACATCGAGACGGCCACCAAGGTCATGGCTGCGGCCCACAAAGGCCAGCACCGGGCGATGGACGAGGAACTGACGCTGATCGCGGATTTGTTCCGAGAGAACCCGGAAGCGTTCTGGAAGGGCAACAAAACTGCCAAGGGATACTGGACGGTCCAGAAGCTGATCGCGGCGCTCGACGAGCGCACGCTGGTGCCGAAGTCGGACCCGAACGTCCCGAGCCACATTCACCGCGTCATGAAGGCGGTGGCGCTGGTCGAGTTGTGCACGGGGCCGCTCGGCGCGCTGATGGACAAGCACGAGGTTTTGCGCCGGGTGCTGGTTGCCATGCGTGAGGATCCGACCGGGCTAGTACTGCCGCCGCAGCCGAATCAGCCGCCGTCGCCGGAGCAGATCACCGCCGAGGCGAAGCTGCTGGAAGCCCAGAACAAGGGCGTCAGCAACCAGATCACCGCGCAGGAAGTCGCGATGAAGCCGGAACTGGAGCAGATCAAGACTGCCGGCAAGATCAAGGAGAAGACCATCGATCTGGCCAAGACCCTGATCACGCACGACGCGGAGCAGGAGAAGATCGACCTCGAAAGGGACCAGTTTGCGCACACCCAGCGCGTGGACGATCACAGCCAGAAAATGGACGTCGAGAACCTTGCGCGCGGTGCGAATCAGGATGCCATCAAGGCCACCGAGAGCACACAGAAGGGCGTCGCCGACCGGGAGAAGCGCCAGAGCGACGGCGTGGCGGCCGATCGGAAGCACCGGCTGGAGGAGACCAAGACCGGTCTGGATATCGACCGCACCCGGAGTGAACTCGCGCTCGCGCAGCGCCAGCATGATCTTGCCGAGCGGCAGGCGGCGAAGGGGCCGGGGATCGCGATCGCGCCGCCCGGCTCGCCGCCGTACAGGATCTCATCGGCCTCGGACTCAAACGCCGCCGTCTGCGGGCCGGGCTGCGGCGTCCACAGCGGGCCATGCGCCACCAGCAGCTTCGTGATCTCCGCGCGCTCGGCCTCGGAGAAGCGCGGCAGCAACTCGAGCAGTTCCTCGGCGATGCTGCTCATTCGGCGGCCTCAGCCTGGCGCCGGCGGCCCAGGTCCACGAAGTACGCCAGCTTGGCGGCCAGTTCGAGCTCGGTGAACTGCTTGCCTTCGCCTGCGCCGGGCTCGACGGGCACATCCATGCGGAACGCCTGGCGCTCCAGCGCGATCAGGGTCTTCAGCGCGTCGGCCAGCCCCTTCACGTTCGTGACGCGGCCCGAGAGCGACAGCACCTTGTCGTAGGCCGCGGCCAGGATGATGTTGTCGCCGCCCTTCATCGCCGTCTTCATGTCGGCGACCAGCTTGCCGAGATAGGTGGCCATCACTTCTTCTCCGGTTCGACAGGCGGTTCGACAGGCGGTTCGGTGGTCGGTTCGGCGGTCGCTTCGACCTC
>OFRO01000201.1_pt1 | contig 23466 bp, 34 predicted proteins | sample 1543091 | NCBI WGS metagenome assembly OFRO01 (sample SAMN07774217, study PRJEB24372) | wastewater metagenome | isolation source: Exp Tend NO 10WW | collected 2016-02
CCTGCGACTTCTTGTAGAGCATCGTCTCGGGCGTGTTCATGTACTTGCCGAGGTTGTCGTCGTCAAAGAGCTTGCGCGCCCCGAAGCCGATGACGTCGCCGCCCAGGTTCTTGATCGGCCACAGCAGCCGCCGGTGGAAACGGTCGATCGGACCCTGCCGCCCCTGCTTGGACAGACCCGCCGCCTCGAGCTCGGAGAACTCGAATCCCTGGGACAGCAGGGCTTTCGTCATCGTGTCCCAACCGGCTGGCGCGTATCCACAGCCGAACGCGAGCGCCGCCTGACCGTCGAAGTTCCGCTCGGTCAGATAGTCACGCGCGATCTGTGCCTCCGGGCCGCGCAGCAGCTCGGCGTAGAACTTCTGCGCGGCCGCGTTCGCGGCGACGAGTCGCGGCTCGGCCAGGTCTGAATCGAACCCGTAGTAGCGCTTGGCCAGCGCGTGCAGCGTGCAGTGATATCGCGACTGCTCATCCGACCCTTTGACGCGCCGCGCAATGTCGCGCGACGCTATGCGCGTGAACGAGCAGATGATCCCTTCTGCGACCTCGAAGTCACCGTCGTCAACATGCTCCCTGAGAATGTTCACGCCGGCCTGCGTTTTGCCCGCCCCAGCCGGCCCGAAGACCCGCAGGCTGTTCGGATGGGAGAACACCGGAGCGCTAGTGCTAGAAGCTAGGCTGGGCGTTTTGAGGACTCTCATTTTTTGCCTCTAGCTTCTAGCAGTGCCCGGATTTGAATCTGTACATGACAATAAAGCGCTAGAGCGCTAGAGATTTCCGGCTTCATCATCTTTACCTTCTAGCATCTCGGCGTCGTCGTTTTCTAGCGCATCGACGGGCATTGCCCACGTCCAGTACTGCGCGCCTTTGATTCTGAGGTTCCGTTTCGTCCCCCCATGTCGCTGCCAGAGGGCCCAGATTTGCCGCTGGTCAATGACAAAACCGTTTTGCCGTGCGTAGCCGCGTAGGACGGCGCCATTGGTGATGACCATCCCCTCCCTCTCCACCGGTTTGTGGGCGAGGTACTGGTCGACGTCGTCACTGCGACGGCCCAGAAACTCCCGCAGGACACCCCAAAGCGCGCCCAGCTCCGACGCGTCCTCTGGGTCTGGGAGGATCTCCATCTCTTCGTCGATGAGTGCCTGGACCTGCGCATCCCATTCGGTTTGCTTCATGAACGGCACCAGCCGGTTGAGCTGCTCAAAGCAGGTCACCCGAAAGGCTGGAAACGTGAGTAGCTGTTTCGACGTGAGCTGCACTTCGTCGCCGTCGACGTCCAGTTTGTACAGCGGAGGCGTGACCGACTGCCGGCGCAGCCGTTGGTAGGTCACGATTCCGCCCGTTTGCTTGATCATCCGATCGGACCCGGGCGCATACCGGGCCACCGAATGCGCGATGCGCTGGACATCACGTTCGGGCAGTGGCGGCATGCAGCGCTCGACGTTGACCTCGCGAAGCGCGGCCAAAATGGCTCCCTCCCCCAGCCCTCGACGTCGCATCGACCCGGCCAGCGAGGTCAACGTCTCGTCACGCTTACCTGCCGGGATGACGGCGCCAATTGCTGTAGGAGTAGCCCCGCGAGCGCCAGGCGTCGTGAGCAGCGCCACGATCCACGCCGGCACCACTGCCGCCTTCAGATCGCCCGGAGCTCGCCCTGCCTCCCACTCATACTGACGTCCAGACTCGTGCCACGACGGAGGGGCGACCACGTAGCCGCCCTCCGCGCGCACATCGATACCTGGACCGAGCAGTCCGCTGGAGTTGCGAATCGTCACCCCGGGCGGCACTTTGAAGTAGTAATGCACACCCCCACCGCCGGTCAGAACAGTCGGCGTGTCCGGCCAATCCTGCCCGGCAATCAGGTCCCGCAATGACTCGTCGCCGTCGTGCCGAGGGTCGATATCGATGACCACGATGCCCGACGGCCCGCACGCGACGCCGACGTTCGCGCCAGGCCAACCCTGCCACCAGCGCTGGATCTGCTCGTCGTCAGTCGTCGCGTCCTTGAGACCGTTCATCGTCCGCGGGTGCTTACCGATGTTGCGGCAGTCAGCATGCCTGCAGCTGCACCCGCCCTCTATCGGCGTGTGCAACGGAAACACGTGAAAGCTGGCCGGCAACCCGTCAAAGCCCATTGCTAGAAATCGTCCTCAGCATTGACCTGGCGGCGCTTGCCTGCGACGGAAGTCTCGGAAACCGTCGACTGACGCGCCGGCTCTCTCGTGGGTGCCGCGGGCTGCCCATTGGACGGCGACGCCGTCGCCTTGCGACCACGCGGCGCCATCACATCGGTGATCCGCGGGCGAATCTGGCCCTTGTTCTGCCCGCTCTGAATCGCTTTGTTCTTGACGATGATGCGAGCGCGCTTGCCGATCCAACCGTTCGGCTCTACCTCTGGTTCTTCCATATCGTAGCCAAGCGCTTCGATGAGTTTGAAGAGATTGCTGTCGGGATTTAGTATCCCCTCGACCTGGAGGGCTTCCGGTATGCGGACGAACTGTGCCAGCGTTACAGCGTTCCCCTCGTCATCCTCCAGCCCGTCCAGGGCCCACTCGACGATGTACTGGTCATAGTCCTGGTCGTCCCACTTGCCCTGTCCGTCTTTCACAGACTTCACGGTCGCCGGGTATTCGCCGTCCTCAACGTCGGAGATGGTGAAGCCACCAGTCCCCACTTTCGCCTTCCCGTATCCTGTCGCTGTCATCGGTTCTCGATCTCTCCTCTAGTGATGATAATGTGGCCGCTGGCCGTTTACTCAGTTGGCGCCGAAACGAAGCGATGCGGTTGGCATCGTTCGTAGAACGGGCACCATTTCTGACTGCAAAGGAACCCCTTTGGGTTCGCCGGAAAAACGCCCGCCTCCCAACCAAGCTCGACGTCATTGACGAGCTGGCCGTACCAGGCGACGTCGCCCGCGCTACGGGCGGTGTAGACAACCTCCGTCTTTTGAGACTTGCCAGTGTCGATAACTCGCGTGAAGGCGAAGTCAATCGGCTCGCCCTTGAGCCATGCGTACGCCGACGGTTGCAACCCCTTGTCGGCCTCACTCTGTGCAAGTGCGCGGCCGCCGGTCTTGTTGTCGCACGTCAACCCGGCGCGATCGTCAATGGCGCCCTCGTAGTCCACAAAGCCGATGAAATCCCGACCGCTGGGCAGTTCGATGTGGTACTCCACCTGTACCGCTGTAGGAGTAACCCGCGGCCCAATCTGGTCATGCCACAACGCCGTTATCTCGAGCGCCGAATCGAGCGTTGCACCGGCGCTCGAGCCGTTCCACTCGACGTACTCCTTACCGCCCTGGTCACGCACGTCCTGCCGAAATGCCGTTTCAACCATCTCTAGCAGGTCTTCGAGCGGCATGATCTCCCCGCGGATCTTGCGCTCCAGGTATTCGTTCCAGCCGGTATCGCATGCTGAGCCGCGCACGAGTGCCGCTGTTTTCGGCGATGGCAACCGCTCGATGTAGCGATACATCGCCTTCTTCGGGCATTCGAGGTAGGTGTCTACCAATGAATGCGAAAACCGTCGAAGTTCCTCGCTCATGCCCCAGCCTCCGCGCAAACGTGCGGCCGCTCACGGTGAGCCCAGTCCATGCGTTTGACGTGCGCGCCGGACGACTGCCAGGCCGCCCAGTACGCCCGCCCGCAGCCGCTACAGTAGTTGACCCAGCCCGCCGGGTCGTGGTCCCGCGCGCTCACTCGCGCACCCCCGCGTCGGCGGAAGAAGGGTCGTTGAGCGCTCGGCCTTCGCACTCCGCAAGGCGTATCAGCAGCTCCGTGAGCGACGTAGCCCCCGTTGAGAGCAACAGATACATGAGCTCAGGCTCTGTCTGCTCGTCCAGGAACAGGGGAATCACCATCTTCCCTCTGCCGGCCATGTAGCCCGCCTCTAGGTGCGCCGATCGCCCGCACGGCAACAGCAGCACGCACGCGTCAGCCCAGTCCATGCCGTCCTTATCAGCCACGAACCCTTCGGCTGCGATAACGGTCTGTAGACCGCCCAGAAAGTCCTCTACCGACCACGATTCCCACGACGGGTCGATTTCCGACCAATGAAAGCCGTGATTACCGGGGGCCGGGTTGCGAAAGTCGTAGACCTCGTGCCCATACTCGCGAAGCGCGGCAACGACAGTCGACTGGTATTCGTTCCTCCAGGAACTCGCAACGTAGATCCTCACTCGCGCACCCCCGCCTTTGCTGTGTTTTCGGGAATCTCCTTGCTGTTCACAGGTCTACTTCATCTTTCATATGGCGCCGCGCCCAGTCGTAGAAGCGGTCGATCGTCTCCTCCGTTTCGTTGCCGACGCGGTACTGGTAGCGCTCCTCCGCGAGCGCGGCTTCCGCCGCCTCACAACGCGCTTCCATCTCCGCGAGCGCCCGGCGTTCCGAATCCACCAGGCGCAGCGCCTGCTCGTACCGGCGCCGGTCGACGACCTCGACCCCGCGCCGTGGTCGGCGCCGAAGCATGACGAGCTCGACGGCAGCGCCGGCCGCGAACACCAGCGCCAGCGCCGTCATCACTCCCAGCGCCGCTGCGATTTGATCTGCGTCTGTAGCCATGTCCTGCTACCAACCGTCGCCGGAGCCGTCGCCGGAGCCGTCGCCGGAGCCGTCGCCGTAGCCGTCGCCGGAGCCGTCGCCGTAGCCGTAGCCGTCGCCGTCGCCGGAGCCGGAGCCGTCGCCGGAGCCGTCGCCGGAGCCGTAGCCGTAGCCGGAGCCGGAGCCGGAGCCGTAGCCGTAGCCGTACGTCGTCTGAGTGTCCTCAATGGTTGTCAGCACTGTGGCCACCTCTCGGCGTCACAATCGAGTGCGGCAATGACCACCAGCTCGTGGAACCTCACCACGCCGGCGGGGTCGAGGACAGTGTCTTTGGTGGGGCCACCCGCTGCGATCTCGCCCAGACCGCTGGAGGTCCCCCAGCGACGAATGACGTGTGCGTTCGTCAACGTGACGTCCGTGCCATCCTGGTAATAGCGGCCCACCATCACCCATCCACGCTGCAGGATGACGATCCGCACTGGTGGCGGCGGTGGCGCATCATCCGGGCGAACGTAATCCACACCGTTGATTGAGAGTTTGTCCACGTCTGCTACACTCCTGTTGGTTAGTCGTTGTGGTGGTGGCCCGGGTTGCGCCGCGAACGCTCCGGGCCTCCGGCGTTTCCGGGCTACTCAGCGCGCTCGCCTCCCCATCACCGCGTCGACGTCAATGCCAACGAGGCGAGCGTTCTCACGGGCCAGCCGACGGCCGCCCGGGGAGCCCAGGATTTCGTCCAGTGTCTGCAGCCGGCGCCGACCACCATCACGTCCCATTGCGCGAGCGCGTGCCGTCGTCAGCCGGTGCTTCCGCTGCGCAGCCAGGCCACCCTGGCGCGCGATCTCCGGCGTCACGACGCCACCGCCAATGGGGAGTTGGCCCGGGGCGTGGCGAGGTTGGGATTTGCCCCGGGCCAACCGATGCGAACACCGGCAACGGGAATCCGCTGACCTGATGTGAACGCCAAAGAGAGGCGGGCCGGGGAGAGCAGAGGATCCCCGGCCCCACCGATGCGCGCGCGGGGGCCGAATCCCGCGATAACGCCATTGGTAGCGGCGGCAGGACTCGAACCTGCGATCTCGAGGTTATGGGCCTCGCGAGCTGCCACTGCTCTACGCCGCGATGTGCCCCGAACTAGACGACCACGAACAGCGATCGCGCTGCCGTCTCGGCTTCCTCGCGGGTGGCGAACAGTCCCACTTCCACCGTCATTGCAGCGGGTAGGTAGGCGTAAACGCCCCACTTCCCGAGTGAGCCATTGAGCACAACCCTTGCGTACAGGATCGCGTCCTGGCTGATGATCGCGGTTTCGGCCCCCCCGTTCGGGTGTACCTCGATGGTTCCCATATCCGTGTCCAACTCGATGCTCAACAGCGCCTCCTGTGCGTCGTTTCCGGGCGTGCACGGCGAGGGAAGAGGTCACCCCGCGACGTGCTCTACTGCCCGGTGCCAACCTGCGCGCCCGGTCAGGGGTCGCGCTTGTCGCCTCATGTGTGCCGCTCATCGCGGCGTCTCCCGCACGACGTCGAACGCGTCGAGCAGGCGGTTTGTCAGCTGTCCCAGCAGCCACTCCGAAAACGACAGGTAGTTCGGCAGGTCCAGCCGGTCACGAACCGCCGTCAGGTGCTGCGATACCGAGTTGGGGTGACACCCCATCGTCTTCGCAATCTCGACGCGGGTCCGGCCGAGCACCACCCACGCCAGGACTTCACGCTCCGGCACCGTCAGCAGGTCCACCTGCAGGTCCGGCCAGAGCCGCTTCCACGGAATGTCCCGCGGGTGTTCCCGTGTCCGTTCGACCACCATCAGCCCGGTCATCGAGCCGCCTCGCCACTATTCTCCACGTCTAGTGCCAGATTTTTGGATGCTTCGGGCGCAGGAATGTGCTGATCGAGCACCTCCTCGATTACCTGATTACGCGGCTTTCCGCGCAACCCGGCAACGTGCTCGATGCGGTTCCAAAGGCTCGGCCGTAACGCGATGCCAGCCGCCACCTTTCGTTCTCGTTTCCCGGTTTGCAACTCCATGGCGCGAAATGTACAGGAAACTGCAACATCCTGCAAGCCCAATCCTGCAGCATTTTCCCGGGAGTGCGCTACTCTGGTGTTATGCGAGACGGCTGGGGCGATCGACTAGAGCGGCGGCGCCGAGAATTGGACCTCTCCCAGGGCGACGTGGCCACCGTGATCGGAGTGTCCGCGTCGACGTTGAGCAACTGGGGGCGCGGGCAAGGTAGTCCGTCCGTGGAGCACGTTGAACCCTTAGCCGCCGCACTCGCATGGCCGGTTGCTGAGCTGCTTAGAGTCGCGTTTGGGATTCCGCTAGCGCCTCAGGGAGCAGAGCGGCTTCCGGCGCCCATCCTCCGTCTGCTGCTGGGGATGACCCCTGCAGACCTAGCCGTGATAGAGCAAGTAGCCCGAGGACAGCACGCTGCCCGCAACGGCAAACGCGCGAACCGTGAACGCAACGCGGCGTTGCTGCAGCTGCTCTACGACACCGGGCTTCGCCGCGGCGAAGTCATCGCGCTCCAATACGACGACATCGATTTCCGCAACCGCCGTGTGCGCCTGCGCGGCGCCGACGTCAAAACGGGCGACTGGCGCGTCGTGCCATTCTCGCAGGGGACGAAGGCGGCATTGCTCGAGTACGACCTGGTTCGGCGCGATCTCGTGGGTGACGACCCGGGGACGTTTTTCCGCCTCGATGACGGCAGCCCCATCACCGCGCGCGCCATCGACCAGACCGTCAGGACGCTGCGGCGCCTCGCTGGCGTCGACATTTCGACACACTCGTTTCGCTCGGGTGCGATCGCCAGGATGCGGCGCGAAGGGCTTGACGCGCTGAGCGTAATGCCCCTGGTCGGTCACAAGTCGCCGGTGATGACCGCCAGGTACGCCGGTGACGCCGAGCGCGACGCTGCTGCTGACCGCTGGGCCGAGAAGCTGGGCGGGTGATTCAGCCGGACACAGAAAAGCCCCGCGCCTTCTTCCTCGTGTTCGCTACCGCTTTCGATGGCTCCGGTCGAGCCGACAGACTTGATGAACATCACGAATCTCCTCTCACTGAGCGGGCGTAAGCCGGATCGGCCGGCAACTGTTCCTGGAGCGCCACGGCGCACCGATCTGAGCAGAGCCGCAAACGCTTGTCTTTGAGCCCCGCGACGTGGAACTCGTCCGGGCGGGCTGGCGCCCCGCAGATGATGCATGTCGCCGTGCGCGCCGGCGGTTCGACGATGGTCACGCGTTTGCCCGGTACGCGAACATAAACCCCGAGATCGCAGCGTTGGCCAGCGCGGCCACGACCGCGACCGGGACCAGCCACCCGATCCCGCCGTACTGCTGCGCCAGCACGATCGCCGACGCGCTCACCGCCGAGGATGCCGCGCCGATACCGGCGCCGATTGCCAGGATGCGCTTCTCCACGATCCCCTCCTAGTTCGTCGCTGACGGTAGCCGGTCGGTCACTGCCTCTCCGGCCAGTGCCAGGTTCCTGGGCGGCCGCCGTCGTCGTATTCGACCGATGTTGCCCAGTACAGGCCGCTGGCGAACTGCGGACCATCGTTCGAGCCGTCGGTGAACACCTGCAACTGGACACCGTGCCCGTCCTCCCAAACGCGCACGATGATGCCGGGGCGGTGTTCGCCAGCCGATCGACCGTCGCTCAAAACGTAGTGAACGATGCGCCCGACTGTTGGTTGTTCCATGTCTCAATTCCTCCTAGGAGCCCAGCTTGTCGAGGACGGCGTTGACCGCGATGCCCTCGACTTCTTCTTCGCTGTAGCCGCCAGCGTGCGGGGTGTTGACGTGCGCGGTCAGCGCGACACTCTGGTCGTGGATGCGCTTCACCAGCGGGTTGCCCTTTCGGACCTCCGCTTCGATGCGGTCTGCAAGGTCCTTGGTGACGTTGGTGCTGTCCTCCGGCGCCGGCCCGACCGCAAGGTTGGCCAGGCCGTCTGCCAGGATGCGCTTCTCCACGATCCCCTCCTATCCCTGGTCGAGCGCACCGGCGAACGCGTTTGCAGCGCCCAGTAGTCGCTCGATGTCCGCGTGCGTGTGATCGCCCGCTGTCTGGTGCGACGCGATGTGCGCCTGCAGGTTCGCCCGGATTTCCCGCAGGGCGCTGTTCAGGCTGGCGTCGCGCTGGAGCACCGACGCGTCTCCCGCGGCAGCGCCGACGCGGTCCGCCAGGTCGCGCACGACGTTTGGGCTGTCGAGCGGCCCGACGGCCAACTCGCCGAGCGCCACCAGCAGCCGTACTTGGTCCGTGGTCATCCCCATGTCATCCTCCTGAGTTTGGCCGCCTGCCGCGGCCCAGTACGGCGTCCAGAACGCGGCGCCCGGGTCGGTTTTCCCCTGCGCTCGGCCCTGCACTGTGTCCTCGTGCCCCGTCTCGCCACGCCATTCCCAGTCGTTCGCGGGAAACACTCGCTCCCGTGGGATGCCGTAGGTCTTGCGGCAGAACTCGGCGAAGCGCACGCAGTGCTCGATGGTCGCCGGCTCGATAGCCTGGCCGAGGTTGCTCTGTGCGACCTCCACCGAGATCGCGTGGTCGTCACTCGGCCACGACGAATACCGTGGTATCCGGTCGAGCGGTACGCAGAGCACCACCCCCTGCGGTCCGATGCCGACGTTCGAGATTCCTGCGTATCCGCTGGGGGTGCGGTTGTTCGGCGACAGCACCCAGTTCACGAACGCGTTCATCTCCGTCGCCCCGTCGTAGCCCTGGTTGCCCCTCGTCGCGTGCCAGAGGATCGCGTTCGGCACCCGGGCGCGCGAGTCGTACTTCCACGGGTGCTCCTGCACCGCTGGCCAGAGGTTGCGCCAGTACGGGTAGGTCATCCTCGAAACACCTCGCACGCGCAGTCCTCGACCGCGCAGCTCCCCGCGTTCGACGTCGACCCCAGCACCGTCCGGTGCATGACCCGCTTGTGTCCGCAGCGGCAGATAGTCGCGCTCATCGCCGGGCCTCGTTTACGGGGCCGACCGCACACGAGTGAGCCGCGGTGAGCGATCGCCCGCATAAGCACCTGCCGAATACCACACCGTTTGTCGGGTCTGGGTTAGCCGTGTTCGACGCGACAAGGCGGTCTGAGCAGTTCCCGCAGCGGCTCACGTACGGCGCGTAGACCGCTCCGCAGCGTGGACATTCCCAACCCCGGATCATCGCCGGGCCTCGTGGTAGGCGTCGAACGCGATCTGCAGCTGGCGCATGAGCGGCACACTGATCGCCACGGTCCCTACCGGCTCCACACCGCGGCAGTTCGCGGCGTCCCGCGCGACCAGCTCGGCGCAGCGGATGACCTCGACCTTTGTCCTGACGCGCTCGGGCACGGCTACCGCCGCGTTCGAGTCGGACACGGCTATGGCCGCGTTCATGGCTGACAACTCCAGGCGCTCCAATCGGTGCCTCCTGCGCTCAGTTGTGCCGCGTACCAGGCGTTCACGGCCGGGTCGGTGATGTCCACGTCGCGACCGAACGTCGCCCGGATGTACTCGTGGTGGATCGGGTGGATCTGCCACAGGCCCAGCTCACCGGCCCCTCCGACAGCGCCCGGCTGCCATCGGGACTCGCAGTACGCCACTGCCAGCGCAGCCACCGGATCCGCGAACCCGGCGGCGGTCACCAGTCCCCGCATGGCCGCTTCGTCGAGCGCTGGCGTCAGCTTCGGCAGGACCGCCAATGGCGTGGCGATTGGTTCGGCGACCATTTTGTTGGCGCCAACAAAAAGGTCTGGCGGTGTGTCTTCAGACGCCGGGCCGATTAAGGGTTCGCTTAGTGCCCGCGTGGCTGATTCATAATTTGGGGCGAAACCCTTAATCAGGTAGCCCGGCGGGTTCGGCGGGTTCTCGTTTACGTGCCAGGCCATCTCGTCGACCGGCGTCACGGCGCTCGGCGCCGCCGACATCCCGCCGAGCACGCTGAACACGGCCACCAGCGGGAACACGACCCACATCGCAACGTTCATCCTCACCACCTCCCTGAGGCCAACCCGAACAGTGTCGGGGCGACCAGTGAAATTGCTGCGGCTGCGGTCGCGAACAAAGCTTTCTGCCGCTTCGTGATCAGCGGCCCGCCCGCGAGCGTGTCGCGAACTCCGCGTTCGTACGCCTCCTGCTCCCGTGCCTTCATAGCGGTTGCAGCGTCGATTTCGATGCGCCAGCGCTCCAGCGCTGTAACTCGCCCGTTGGTCGCGATGACCTGGGCGCGCACCTCGTGGAGCACGTCCCACATCCCGGCCATCAGCTCCTCGGGCGAGTCCGGTCGCCGAAACGGGTTGTCCTCGTGATGGGTCACGCCTGCCTCCACGCGTTCAGGATCGCCAGGTAGGCCGTCCAGGCGGCGTTTTCCTCGGCGAGGATGTCACTGATGACGCCCGCGGCCATCCCCCTCGCCTGTGCCTCGACCCGCGTCGTCTGCCAGCGCTGCCAGCGCGCGAACGCCCGGGCTGCGCGACGGTCGAACACCTCACGTGTCGCCACGACCGCCCCGTCAAGCTCCATCCCCACGACAGCGGGACGGCTGTTCCATGCGTCGCGGACGGCATCCATCGCGGCTTCCGGGCTGGCGCCGAGCACGTCCTGCCCGGCCACGAACACGCGCTCGAAGCGGGAACTCCCGTCGGTGTAGACGCCGACGTGCTCGACCGTGATCTCGAAACCTCCGGGGGCGTGGCGCACGTCAGTGATCCGCTTCATCACTCCACCTTGTTGAGGATGGCAATACCATCGCCACCATCGCCGCCGTCGCCGCCGGAGCCACCGCCGCACGCGGCGCCGAGGCCGCCACTCACGTCGAACGTGCCGTCGGCAATCGACCTGGCCGTGCCCACGTAGATCAGGCCACCGCCGCCGCCGCCGCCCGCGCCTGGTGATCCGTTGTACGGGCTGTTCGCGTCGACCCCGGCGGTGCCACGCGCGCGGACCTCGCCCTCGTTGTTCCACTCCTCGCAGCAGATGTAGAGCATCCCTCCGCCGGTGCCACCGTCCCCACCGTCGTCGCCGGCGGTAACGTTGAACTGGCCGCCCTGGCCGCCGCCGCCGCCGCCGCCGCCACGATGGCTCTTGTAGACCTCCAGCGCCCACCCGAGCAGGTCGGTCGCCAGGTACGTGGCTCCGTCCTGCCCGTCGGGGCACGGTGATCCCGATGTGGTTGCCGTCGTTGGGCCCAGCTGCAAGCCTGACGCCCGACCTCCTCGCCCCCCGGTAATCCCACTGAACGACGGGGAGCCCTTGCCGCCACTGCCGCCGGTGCTGATGCCGAACGTGTACTGCGGCGGGTCGGCGGGGTCCGTCGCGCCTAGGTCGCCGGAGCCGCCCTCATTCCCGGCATCGCCTGCGCCAGACGTAGGTTCGCCGGCGCCGCCGGTGCCTCCCGGGGCTCCCTGGCCGTCGATCGAGATGATCCCGCCCGCCACGATCGTGATCGACCGCGCGAACAGAAAGCACGGGCTCACCTGCAGGTTGAGTACACCCGTGGCGCCGATGGTGATGTCGCGATAGCGGTTCACCCGCGCCGTCAGGTTCGTGGTGCCGGTGACGTTGAGGTCCGTCTGGCTGTTGTTGTTGTACGGGAACCGGATGCCGAACTCGCTCAGCCCGGCCAGCGCCTCGATGTACTGGATCGCTGTTTTCGACACAGGGTCGAACACTAAGAACCCCTGCGGTGTCCCGTACCCAGGCGCCGTCGTTGCGCCACGCAGGCTCCCCGGCGTCGGCATCTAGCGCACCAGCCCCTGCCGCAGCGTCACGTTGCCGTAGGCCAGCACGTCCTCGCTTCCTGGATCCGTCCGGCGCAGCTCGTACTGGTAGAGTGGCGTCTCGCCGCCCTCCATGCCGTCCGTGTCGGCGTCCGTGATCGTGACCTGGCAGATGCCACTGGCGCCGTTCGTAATCGCAATGCCGGAGCCGCCAGTCTCCTTCGAGACCAGGTGCCCGGAGGCCGCGGCGGACGCGGCCTGCTTTCGTACCATGACCCACCGCAGCGACCAGCCAGTGATGTTCACAGCGACGCCGGCTGAGTCAACGACCGTGTACTGCAGAACCTTGTCGGCGCCGGTGAACCACTCCTCACTCGCCGTGATGTGAGCTTCTTGCGGCATTACTCCCACCTCCCCGTCATGGCGATGGTCGGCGACCATTCCCCGTTCGACTCGATTACCGGGTCCCATTCGGCCGTTGCCGCGACCAGCGGGGCCCACGTCGCAGCCAGCGCGATCGTCGCGTCGACCACGGCAGCCAGCGCAATCGTTGGCGACCAGCGCGCCGCCAGCGCCACAAACCGTGTGGCTGCCGCCGCGACTCCCCATTCGCCGAAACCGAACAGGACCACCGCTCCGATAGCCGGGGCGCCGAAGCCGAGCGTTGGGACCTTGCCCGTCGTCGCCATTTACGTGGCCCTCGTGGAGCTGGTCGGCGACGTGTCGTCGTCGAGCGTCAGCGTGTAGGCAGTGGTCGTCCCATCGAGCTTCTTGACCGTGATGGTCGTCCCGGCGATGGCGAACTCCGTCAGCCGCTGCATCGTCACGAACAGCGCCTGGGCGAGCGTCGGCGGCGAGCCATCGGCGTTGTAGGACTCCGTCATCGCGGTCGTCAGCACCGCAGCCGCGATCTCTGCCCCGACGTCCGCCGCGACCTTCGCCGCCGTGATGGTGTCCGCCGCGAGGTCGGCCGCGCCGAGCGTGAACCCGAGCGACGACAGCGTGCGCGTCGCCGACGCCCACACCGCAGTCGCCAGTTCCGTCCCGAGGTCGGCCGCTGCCGCGGCTGCTGTCAGTGAGTTGGCCGCAGCGGAAATCACCTGCGCGTCCACCTGGCCGGCTGTCGAGAACGTGAGCGAGTCGGTCTTCGCCTTGATGGCGTCGAGCAGCAGGTCCAGTCGGCCGCCGTTGGCCCAGTCTGTCTGCAGCTCGTTGGTGTCGGCGAGGATGGCCGCGACCTCGGTATCGACCGCCGCCAGGATGGCCGCGATCTCCGTGTCGAGGTAGCCCGCGATCGTCGCCAGCGTCGCCGGGATGTCGGTACCCGTGTCCGTGAGGATGCTCTGGGCCGTGGCCTCGAGCGCCAGCGGGGCAACAGCCGCGTCCAGCTCCGCCTTCGTCGGCGGGTCGTAGGCGACGATGGCGGCAGCGGCGGCGCTCTGCGCTTCGGCAGAGGTGAGCCCGGAGTCCCGGCGGCGTGTCAGCAAACGCCAGAGGTCGACACCGCCTTCTGGTGTCACTGGTAGCGCCGGGCTTACCGTCGCCAGTTCAGAGGATGCATCCCAGTCTGTGACCCAGGTGGCGTACGTCCACCCGCTTGAATCGTCGACGAGCAGGAGCATGTATCCGTTGATGGTGTCGTTTGCCCACTCCGCTCCCAGTCCCACCAGGTGCACGTGCGTCGTGTCGTTACCGACGGCGCCAATCGGGTCATTCCCGAAGTCGGTGAGAACTACGGCTTCCCAAACGGACGTGATCAGCGTGGTCGCAGCGTCGATCTGGCCGCTAACAGCCGGGATGTCGTCAGTCTGGGCCTCGATATCGGCCAGGTTCGCTGCGACTGTGGCGCCGCCTCCCAGGTCGCTCGGCGTGCCGATGCGCGTCTCCAGGTCGTCGACCAGGTTGTCGATCGTGTCGACGCTCGCCTGTGTAGCGCGGCTGCTCACGGTCGCGTTGAGGTTGTCCCCGACGATCTTCCCGGCCGTCCCTGCACCGTACGCGCCCGGGAGCGCCGTCGCCCACGGGTCGCCAGCAGCGCCCGCCGCCGCCAGTTGCTCCGCCGTGCTCCCCGCCGTCCCGGAATGGTCGCTCAGGGCCTCTTCCCAGACCTGGTCCGCAATCGCCGCCGCGCTAGGCGGTGCTCCATATCCGATGAGTGTCGCGATCTCCGTATCCAGGAAGTCGTCGATCGTATTAACGCTCGCCTGCGAAGCGAGAGACGTAAGCCCCGCTCCCGTTCCGAGGTCAGTCGCGCCCATGATGGTCTCGCCCGGGTCGTGACCACTGAGTGTGTTCAGTGCGCTCGCGTCGATTCGCGTGGCATCATCGACCACCGAGTCGCGGATCTGGTTCGTCGCATCGCTGCCCTCGATCTGGACGACGTTCACGCCCAACTGCGCCGATGAGGTGCTCACGGCTGCCCCGGCGATGTGGGTAATGTCCACCTCTGGCACGCCCGCCACGGTCGGCGTCGCCGCAGCGGTCCCGAGCCACTGGGCGACATTGACATCCAGGTTGTCCGTCCCAAGCACCAGCGCGTCGTAAACGACTGCCGGGAGGATCATCAGTTCGTGGAACACCGGGCAGTGGGTGGCCGCATCGGTGATTGCCAGCATTGCCCGTCCGAGGTAGTTGAGGTTTGAGGCCGTCAGCTCGAGGTCGTAGAAACCGGCGTCGTCCCCCGTGACGTGCACCATGTCGTTGTTGCCGCCACTCGCGGTCGGGTTCGTGTCCAGCACGAGGGTCGGCACCCCTCCATCGTCGACCATGAGCGTCAACTTGCAGGACGTGACGGTTAGAGCCGTTTCCGGCGTTACGCCGTCGGTTTTGTCGTAAAACGGCCCAACCGTGAGGCGCGTCGCCGTGTTTGAGCGTACGTAGCGCATCTATGCCCACCTCTGCCTGTACTGCGCCATCACGACGGGGATCGCCAGCGCCGCCGCCGCGTCTTCCAACGTAAGCACGGCGGTGTTGCCAGCATGACTCGTCAGCGTCGGCTGCCACTGCCATCGGGCTCTGCTGAAAGCCGTTCCGTCCTGCATTAGCCTGACACCAACGTGACTTCGCCTGCGTAGGTCGTGGCTGTCGTCGCCGACTTTTGCAGTTCCGCGAACGCGAGGTTGGCGTCCGTGAGCACCTGCACGAGGTTGAATGCGGAGTTGATGCCGTCGAGGATGAACGGCACGGCCGCCGCCAGTACCGGAACGAACGCCAGTGGGTGCGCGAGGGTAATGGTTGGGGCACCGGCCGCCACCGTGTTCACTGAACAGGCGATCGATTCGATGTCCGCGATGCCAAGATCACCCGAGAGCAGCGGGATGGCGAACCCGGCATGGTCGAAGCGGTTGACGATCGCGCCCGAGATACCGGCCAGCGCCGCCGCGGTCTGCGCCGTATTCCCTTCGTGGTCGGTGTAGACCATCGTCCAGTTGTGAGCGACGGCGGACAGGGTTGCCCCGTTGTCGTTGGCAATCCACGCGATGTTCCCAATGCTTGCCCCAGCCGCGCCGGTGCCGGAGTAGCGCCCAGTGCTGTTTGGGTAGCCCGTCAACGTGCAGGTCTGGGTCGCGCTGGAGCTGAGTGCGATGAGCCCCGCCCAGAGGCGGTCGTAGAGCAAGAGCAACTGCCCGGCCACGGTGGCCGACACCGTGACGGTTGTCAGGTGCAGCGTGTCGCCGCCAGCCGGGTCGGCCTGTTGAAGCCCACCAGCCGACGTGTTGTCGTAGTGCGTACCGCCAGCCAGCGCCGAAGCCGCGCCACCATCCACCGGGATGCTGCCCACGCGATAGAGCGAGTTCGCGAACCCAACGGCCCCGGTTGTCCCGACCTTGTAGAACATGCGGGATTGGCGCTTGCCGCCGGTCGTTGCCTCGGTTATCAGGTCTGAGAGGCTGGAGAAACCCGCACCCTGGATAATGGGCAGAAACTCACCGCGGAACGCAGTGACCTGCGGCATCCCAGCCACTGCGATAGGAACGCGTACGTCCATCGATGCCAGTCGGATGGCGTCAGCCGTCGCCGGCGTCAGTAGCCCGTCGATCACTGAGTCCATCGGTCGGCGCCACATGTGGATGCGCCCAATTCGGCGCGACGGCTGCCGGATCAACCGCAGGTTTTCAAGGTCCTGGTTCACTGTGCTCATCTACAGCCCCTCCGCGTACGGATCGTCGAACGCCAGCCCGCCACTGGCGCCGTTTTCGCTGACGACGCCCCATTTCGTGGCCGTGTTCAGGGCGCTGTCGGTTTCGTCGATCCAGCGCACTCGGTTCCACCAGACGCGGTGCCGGTTGCCCTGGACGATGACGCGCAGCTCGCCGACCAGCACGCTCACCGCCACGGTCGCGACGTTCGTGCGCACGCCCGCGACGACCTTGTCGAGGCGCAGTTCGTGGTCCTGGCGGTGCACGTACGCGTGCCAGTAGTTGTTGTCGTCGACGTGGCGGTACACGAGCCCACCGGCGCCTTTCGGCGCCGTGAACACGAACGACACGGCAGACTGGCGCCGGAGCCACTGAGCGTAGCCCGAGCGCGCGCCCACCGGCGGCCGGTAGGTCGGCCGCGGCATCATCCGCCGATTTCCTCGAACGTGATCGTGCCGTTGCAGGTCAGCGCGTCGGCGGGGGTCGTCGCCAGCTCCACGGTGAACCGCGCGGAAGGGCTAATGACGATGCGGTCGCGTTCCTCCGGGTGATACAGCCACGGGATTCGGTTGTTCCACACGCTGGCCCGCTTGGTGACGATCGTCCCGGTGTTGGCCTTCGTGGTGTTGTTGGCCTCGACCGTCCCGCCAAATGCGGCGTCGCCCAGTTCGTTTGGCACGGCTGTCGGCGTAGATCCACCAGATCCACTGACGGTGGCGCCGGCCTTGAGCAGGATGCTCAGCCCCTCCTCAGCCGCATCGCCGACGTCGCTCGACTGCGAAATCTCGATCTCGCGGATGATGACGACGGCGTCCGCCGGAGCGACGACCTCGAAAAAGTCCTGCTGGGCGGTCACGCTGACGCCGTTGAACTGTGCGGTGTAGATGCGTCCCATCTCTGCCTCCTACGCTGCGATGTCCACCTCGACGACCATGTCGCTGACCCCGAGGTCGAGCGTCGCGATCGTCAGGCTGTTGGTGTTCGGGACGGCCTGGCCGCCATTGATGTCGAAGCCGCTGTCGTTCGCCCAGGCGCCGCCGCGAACCGCCGTTCCCAGGTCGCCGCTGGCGTTCGCGCGGGCGAAGTCGTCATAGGCGATGGCATCGAGGTTCCGGCTCAGGTACGACGGCGTCAGCGTCACAACGACGCTCTCCATGTGCCCGGGCTGCCCGCTTTGCTCAATCGCCTCGACGTACCAGAGGTCGTTGACGTACGTGGAGCGCGCTGCTGCGTCGGCGTCGACGAACTGCACCAGGTCGCCCAGTTCAAGCGCGAGCATGGCCGCGGCGTTGGCACTGGTGTCCAGGTCGAACGCCACCGTCACTCGCGGGTAGACGTGCCGGAACGTCCGCAGCAGGTGCACGGCGTAGTCCAGACCGAGCGCCTGGTCGTCGCCCGTGAACGGGCAGGTGACGGTCAGTTCGCGGCCGGCTTTGAGCCCGGGCACCAGTTTCTCGGCGCGCACCGTCGGGAACGACGACGAGAAGTTCTGCGGGATCCCACGCAGCCGCAGCCACGTGATGTACACCGTGACGCCGGCCCCGTTCGCGATGCTCAGCGCCAGCTCGCCGGCGCCGATGAGCGTGGCCGTCACCGTCACGTCGGCGGTGTAATCGGTCCCTGAGCCATCGATGGCACTGTTCGCCCGGTAGTCGGTCCCTGCCACCGGCGCCGTAACAGCGCTCACCGCGCTCAGGGTCTGCATGCGCCAGCGCAGGGTTTCACCGGCCGCCAGCGCGTAGCTGTCTCCGGTTGTGGCGCCGCGCGCGAAGCGCATGACCTCGGCGTCCTGCACGCCGTCCTGGAGCACCGCCTGGCGCACGTCCACGCGCGTCACGTAGTCATCGCGGGTCACGCGGTAGCCGACGCGCGACGGGACGATCGACGTTGCGTCGCCCCACGTCTGCGATGGCGTTGTTCCCAGCCGGTGCGCCCGGTCGTGGTACGCCAGCCTCCCCAGTCCATCGATGAACGGCACTCCGCCCATCTCACTGCGCGCGATCTCGCGGATCGCCTCCCACGGGTTCTGAGCAAACGTCCAGTGCAGCGGGAACGTCTGCTGCCCGCCGTCGAGGTTCATGTCTCCCGATTCCAGGGGGTTCGGAAGCGCCTGCCCGACAGCGCGTATCGCCGCGCCGGACGTGCGCGACGTGGCCCCCACGAACACGGGGTCGGCTTCCTGCAGTAATCGCGCCAGGTCGACACATCCGACCTGCACACGCATCGCCCCCCAGCCGCCGTCATCGAGGTCCCACGTGTCGATGTACCCGGCCCACTGCTGGGTCTGCACACCGGCCAGGTCTGCGACCAGCCGCACGGGAATGCCCGGGGCGTCCAGCTGGCCGTACAGCGGCGAGCTGGTGTTCTCAGGCGTGAAGCGTCCGTCGTTGTTGTTGAGCACGAACGCGAACGTGGAGCCTCGGTAGACACCGTCCGGCCCGATGCCGCGCCGCAGCCGCCACGGGCCACCGAACTGCGAGACGTACGCGCTCAGGTCGGTTTCATAGATGTCGTCGCGGTCGAAGTCCGCGTGCACCGCCCACGTCACCAGGCTCATGCGACCCTCCGCTCGAGCGCGTAGGCGATGCGGTCGGCGCCGCCATTGGCCAGCCAGCGGTCAACGTCGCCAGAGTCCCAGGCGTGCACGTGGATATGCACGTCGCCGCCGCCAAAGCCAAACTCCCGGGCCCGCTCCAGCGGCACGATGGCCTCGATGCCGCTCGGGTTGTCGCCGGCGATGACCACGCCGCCACGCGCCAGTCGCGGAATCGACACGGTCCCGACCGGGTTGTCCGGGATGTCCACGCCCACGTGCTTGCCCAGCACGTCGAAGCCGATGTCGTTGGGGATAGCCTCGTTGATGAACCCGACGACGCTGTTGATGGCGCTCTCGAATAGCCCGATGACCGCGTTACCGAGGTCCAGCGCCATGCCCCCCGCGCCCGAGATTCCCTCGACGACCCCGTCGCGAATGGCGGCGCCGAGATCGGTCGCAGCCGTCTTGATGCCGGAAATAGCGCCGACCAGTCCGTCTTTCAGCAACTCCACCTTGCGCTGGATGGCGTCTGCGACTTCCTCCACGAGCGCCTGCGCCTTGTCCCAGGCGCCGCTGAAGTCGCCGCCGAGCAAGTCGACGATGATGCCGAGCGCCAGACCGATGATTTTCCCCGCGGTCTCTACGTCCGCGGCCATGTCCTTGACGATCGGGATGACGACCTGGTCTATCGTTTTCCACGCATCCATCAGGTTGTCGAGGGCTGGTTCGATCTCCTCTTTCCACGTTTTGGCTACCACGGCTGCAAACGCCTTGACGGCTGGCGCTGCTTCCTCAGCGAACGCCTGGATCGCCGGGATAACCTCCTCGTTGGCGAAGATGGCCAGCGCGGTCAGCGCCGGCAGCACCGCGGCGCCGATCGTCTCCTTCAGCTCGCCCATCGCGATGCTGGCCTGCTCCATTTGGCCGGCGGTGCTCGATGCATAGGCGTCCGCCTGCCCCGCAAACTTCGCCTGCACCGCGGCCAGCGCCTCCGCCTCGGTCGCGTTCTCGCCAATGACGATGCCCATCCGCCGGAACGCCTCGACGTTCTCGTCGTTGACCTTCGCCACCATCCGCGTCGCCGCTTCGAGGTCGATGTTGGCGCCGCGTGCCAGGTCCATCGCCAGCCGCTGCCGGTCCAGGGATTCGTTGACGTCGCCAGTCGCCGCCAGCAGTTGCTGGAACGAGTCGCGAACGGCGTCATCGCCGTAGGCCAGCTTCTGGCCGGCTTCAATGCGCGCGTTGACCGCGGCCAAATTCTCCTCGTAGGCACCGCCGGCGTTGCGCAGCGCCTGTTCCAGGCGTGCCGTCGCCGCTTCGTCCTCGGCCGCTGCCTGGGCGGCTGACAGCAGGAACCCGGGCGCCGCCATGATGCCGTTGGCAAGGATGAACCCGCCGGCGATCTTGCTGACCGACCCGAGCGCATCACCGAACTTCGACGTGCTCCCGGCCGACTTCCCGGCCGTGTCGCCGACGTCCTTGATGTCGTCCTTGACCTCGTTGAGGACTTTCGACGCCTCGTTCACGGCGCGCAGCGCGACGATCAGCTCTGCTCGCGTGGCCATCTAGCGACGCCCCCTGTTGGCCGCGCGCGACTGGGCACGGCGCTGCGCGCGCTCGCGCACCATCGCCTCGACCCGGTCTGCTATCAGCCAGAGATTCACGTCGTCAGCGTCCTCCTCATCCACCTCGCTCGGGCGACACCGCATCGCCCTGGCCGCGTACACCCGCCGAAACTCCGGCGGGAGCGTTCCCCCGGCGCTCAGGGCCCCGTCGAGGGCCCGTTCGAGTTTTTTAGGTCGTCCTCCGCCAGCTCCCGCCGGTTGTAGTGCGCCAGCATCTCCGTCGCGATGTAGTCGCCAACGTGCTCGGGCAGGTCCGTGAACGCCTCGCGCGTCAGCGCCATCACCTGCGGGTCGCCGTCCTCAGCACGCAGCGACCACGCCACCAAACACGTCTCGAACAGCACCATGCGCTGCTCCATGACAGCCAGCGCGCCGCCGCCGGAACTTGCCGCAGCCATCGCAGCGGCCCCCGACGCTTTGAGCCGGTCGCCGTAGCTGCGGACGGCCTTGATGTCGACCCAGTTGTCGCTGCCGTCGAATGGCCCCAGCGAGATTCGATGCGTCGCGTCCTTGCGCGCCCGGTAACCCATGCTCGCCTCCTACAGCCCGCTAAGCGCGTTCAGCACCGTGATCTCGTAGATGCCCTCGCCGGTCTCGTCGTAGACGAGCTCGCCGTCGATGGTCACGAGGCGCTGGCCGTTGTCGTCCGAATGGCTGACGTCGGTGATGCGCACGCTCAGGTCGAACTGGATGTAATGGCTGCCGCCACCGGTGTTCTGCTTCAGCCGGATGTACCGCCGCGTCCCGGCCCGCCAGTCGGCAATCTCCAGGGCGCCGGTCGCGTCCAGCTCCAGCACCATCTGGATCGAGCCGCTCGTGCCGCCGGCCAGGTGCTTTGTCATGTCACGGTCGCTGCGGTTGTCGAGCGTGAAGTCCGGCCGCAGGCCGGTGTCGAGGTCGAGGTTCACGCTGCGCACGATGCCCGTGAACTGCGTGCCGCCAAGGCTTGCCCATGCGTCGTCGATGTAGACCGCCAGCAGCGCGGAGGCCAACTCCTCGCGGTTCGCGATCGGCGTCAAAGAGCCCGTCGGCGTGGTCGTCTGCACGGTGCGGCCGAAAAGCTTGGCCGTCATCTGGGCCTTCTGGTTGAACGCCCAGCGGAACCCGAGTTCCTGCACCAGCGCGTAGCCGAACTCGCGCGCGTAGTGATTGGTGGTCCCGTCCCCGACGACCATCTCGACCGTCATCGAGTCCACCGTCACCACCGCGGTCGACAGCTGCGGCGTGAACACCCACGTGTACGGGTCGCCGCCGCCGGACGGCGAGACACTCCCGCGCACCCCGCACGACAGCAGGTAGATGACCTCCTGCGGCGTCAGGTCCATGTCGAGGTCGAGTTCGGTGTGCCGCTGGACGATGAGCCCGTCGCCGCCGACCGTCGCCCGCTTGCCCCGCGGGTACGTGCTGTACTCGCGGTTGATGATCTCCTGCGGGTTCCAGTTCGCGACCAGCTGGTCGGTTGCCGCGACCAGCGTGCCCTTGACCGACTCGATGCCGATCTGGAGCTTGTCGAACTGCCGGATTGCCGTGACCATCGCTTAGCTCTCCTTCGCGGACACGTACAGCCCGCTCGCCAGTTTCATCGCGGCACTGGCCGCGTCCGGTTCGTCATGGTCCTCGGCAGGCCACCCCTCGGGCGCCGGTACAGCGCCGTCAGACGTGACCTGCCCGGTCCAGAGCAGTCGTTGCCCGCCATCAACTCGGCGCACACGCCCTCGTGGATCGCTCATGGCGACGCCGTCCCTCCTGCGTAGGTCACGCGCTTGTATTCCGTGACAGCCAGGGTGAATACGAGCCCGGCGTAGTCCTCTTCGCCCCACGTGAGCGTGCTGAGCGGCGAGATCGCGGTGGTCCTGGCCTGCACTGTCCCGCCGGCATCACCCAGGACCACCTGGCCGTCGAACTTGCCCAGGTACTCGTCGATGACCGCTGCCAGCGCTGCCATCGACTGCGCCGGGTTGGCGCCGCCAGTGAACACGCGCACGTCGATCGTGTAGGTCCACTCGCGAACGCCGTTGGGAATCATGCGAATGTCGTTGCTGCCGCCGAACACGACGATCGCGCACGGCAACGCCGTCGGCAGCAGAGCGACAGGCACGCCGTTCTCGCCCTCCTCCGCGACGTTGTAGACGCGCCGCAGCACATCCTCCGAGATCAGATCGGCGAGCCGAGCGCGGACCGTTTTCATGTTGGCCAGCACGCTCATTCGTCGGCCTCCAGGTCGATGCTGAAGTCGCTGGCCAGCCTCGCGAACTCTGCCTCGACGGCGCCGGCCAACCGCTTCTGGATGTCGTCGCTGACCTCGCCCAGGGCGCCGTCGTTCTTGACCACACCGACAAACGGCTTTGGGCGCTGGCCCGGCAGGTGCAGTGTCTTGCGCCCCGTTTTCGGCTTTCGGCCGACGTAGCCTGTCCAGTAGAACTTGCGCCCGAACTCCATCGGTTTCGCGCCGGGATGGCCGACAGCGACGCGCACCTTGCGGTACGCCGGCGTACTGCCCGACAGCCGCAGCACGTCCACGTTGTTGCGCATGCTCCCGGGCGCGTGGCGCCGAATCGCCGCAGCCAGGTCCTCGCCGCTCTGCTCCAACGCGGCGTCCAGGTACGGCGCCGCTGTCTCTCCCAGCGCGCGAAACGCGGTGTCCAGGCGTTTGACGCCCTGCACCTTGACCAGCACAGATGCCGCGCCGCCCTGCTTTCCAGGCTGGCGTGCGAAGATCGGACCGCTGCCGAGTTTGCTTTGTGCTTCGACCATCAGGCCACCGCCAGCAGCCGAAACGGCGACAGCAGCCCGACAATCTTCCCGTACTCGGCGCGCGTCTCGTAGCCGCCGTAGTCCGGGTTCCCGACCGCGCTGGCATAGCCCGTCTGCGAATCGCGCATCACTCGAGCTGACTCCATGAGGCAGGCCCGCACGATCGATTCCGGGAACACCCG
>OFRO01000202.1_pt1 | contig 23464 bp, 27 predicted proteins | sample 1543091 | NCBI WGS metagenome assembly OFRO01 (sample SAMN07774217, study PRJEB24372) | wastewater metagenome | isolation source: Exp Tend NO 10WW | collected 2016-02
ACGGAACCGCCGGGGCTGTTGATGCGCACAGTGATCGTGTCGAGCGGGCCGACGGCATCGAGCTGGTCGGCAAAGTTCTTGGCGCTGACGCCGCCGAACATGTCTTCTCCGATGACATCGTAGAGGTAGACTTCCGCCGACTTGCTTTCAGCCTGGGCGACGATTTTGATTTGTTTCATACTACGCGGCCTCCTTCGATTCATAACCGCAGAAAACCGCTGCCGGAATCTCCGTCATAGCGGCGTCAATAAAACGCTTGGACCACTCGCTCACCGCACCCTCAAGACCATCGGCCGTTGCCGCCCCTGAGACTTCCAGGAGCTGCTCGCACGCGGCGGCAATCAGCCGCTCGGCCAGTTCATCGGCTGTCAGCCCCAGCCAGCCAGCTTCGCGGATTGCGCCCTCGGCCATGCGCTGGAGCCGCCCCAGCTTGGGCGCAAGGGCGTCGGCAGCGGCAACGGACGTTTCCACGTTCCGGTGCCCCGGTGCATCGGGATAGGTGCTCATGGTGCGCCTCCCTCTGCCATTGGGGGCAAGGACGCGCGGTCGAGCAACTTGGCCAGCCAATCGGCTTGCGCCTCGCTCATGGGCGTGGGATCGACCGCGAGCTGGCCAAGGAATTGCCCGGCCTTGCGACTGAGCCGGTGATTGCCGATAAGCAGGGCAAGCGCCGCAGCGCGGTGATCGGGAAAGGGCATGTCAGTCATTGCAACGGCCCTCCCCAAAGCAGAGCCGCGCCATATCCCGCGCCATCCAAGGCGACAGGCAGAAACGGGCCGCAAGCATTTGCGCCCGCCAGTCCGATGCGGTAGAAGGGGAATGCAACCAGCCGCCAAGTTGATTGCGTGAGACGCCGGGCTGCACCCCGGCGTTGGCCGCCGAGAGCTGGGCGTCGTTCGTCACCGTCCACGTCGTCGCGAACGCTGGCTCGCAGCTACCGAGGACGAGCCCCGCGATCAGCGCCGCAAGCCCGCGCCGGATCATCGGTCGAACACCTCCCACGGCTTCACCCACTGGACGAGCTGGTATCCAGCCTGCCCCTCGAGCGCGCGGATATTGGAGAGCACGTTGACGCGCGCGATCTCTTTCTCGGGGTTGAAGCGTGCCCACGGCGAGCCGGTCGCGAACTGCGACGAGCCGGGGTGCTGGTAGAACATGCGGACGCGCCCGGTGTCCTGCGAGTACCGGAAGATCTTCGCCAGCGTGAACGAGCCGTTCAGGGCCGCCTCGCCCAAGTCCACGCGCGGCAGGCCGATGCGCGGCGGCGAATACCAGAGCCCGAGCAGCGTCGGCACCACCGCCGTCGCGGCCTGCCGGAACTGGTACGTGTACGGGTAGGCGCCGCTCGCCGAGATGATCTGCGCGCCCGTCTGCGACGCCGCGATGGTCCCGACACAGCGGACCGCGTAGGTGCCGTTGGGATTGTCGCCGTACTGCGCGAGCGCGGCCGGGAGCGTGCCACGGAACACGCGATCAGCGTCCGAGAAGTAGCGCGTCGTGAACCGCTCGCGCGTCGTCAGCGTCGCCGCCGTGTCCTGCCACATCGCGTAGGGCGGCGAGACGCCGATGTTCCGGGTCGTCGCGTCCACGAACGTCGTGTCGTAGGGGTTCTGGAGGTCCACGAAGCCGCGAATGATGGACTTGCCCGTTGCCTTGTAGGCCGCAAACAGCGACTCGGCCGGGCAGTCGGCGCTAAACACATAGCGGTTGCCGCTCAGCGTCACCTTCTGCCGGCGCAGCGAGACCGTTGCCGAATAGTCGTTCGGGAACGACAGGTAGGGCGAGAGCGAGCCCGTGCCGAAGTAGGCGCGGTAGGCCGAATCCTGGGCGGCGAGCCGGTTCCAGATGCCGTACTTGAGCGGCTGGTCGAGCGCGAGGCTGCCGTCGTTGCGGAAGGCGTAGCGCGGGTGGAACACGGAGTTGCCCGAGTACCCGCACGAGTTTGAGCCGAGCCCGAGCACCATGCCCAGCCGGTGCGCCTCGGTCGTGTCGTGGACGTGCGGCACGAACTGCCAGCCCGAGCGGAGCCACGGGTACTGCTTGCCGCCCTGCACCGTGGTCGCCTTGAGGTAGAGCGAATCCGCCGGCCCAGTCGTCTCCCACGAGGCGATGCCGTAGCTCTTGAGCATCGCCATGTAGGTCGCGAGCGAGTCCGGCTGCGGCCACATGGTCTTGTAGTTGTTGGAGCCCGTGGTCGAGTCAGCCTTGTCCCAGCCGAAGGTGCCGTGATCGTCCCACTCGTAAGCGATCCGCTGCTTGTCGAGTTTGGCGTACCGAGCGATCAGCGCGTAGGCGTACTGCGCCGTGCAAGCGTAACTGCCGACCTGTCCCGTCATCGCCACGTAGTCCACGCTGCGGCTCGTGCTGGGCGAGTCGGAGAGCCACGACAGGTCCACCGAGCGCGGCTTCCAGTAGACGCGCCACGCGATCGGCAGCGGCTCGCTCATGTACCGAGCCACGGAGTCCGCACCCATTACGTCCGCCGAGTCGGCGCGCACGACGTTGTTGGAGGTCGAGCGGAACTTGCCGCCCGCGTCCCACGTCGGCGTCCATAGCCGCACGATCTTGTTGACGCGGTAGTGCGTCGAGTCGGGCTTGTAGACTGCAACGGTGCACGTGCCGTTCGTCGTCGGGCCGATGGTGCCGGTCGAGTCCTGCAAGAACAGTACGGAGTCGTTGTGCGACTGCACGAACCACGTCCCCGGCAGCGTGCCGCCGCTGCTCGACGTGACAACGATGCGCCCCCAGTTGCCAACGGTGGAGAATGCGCCCGAGCCGATGTCGGAGCGGAACTGGTAGGAGCCGAAGATATTCCCCGTGAACGTCTGCGGCGCGTAGGGCTGGTTCGGGTAGTTGTAGACCGCGCGCCCGATGTTGGCGCCGATGGAGAACAGCGAGTCTCCGCGCGCGTTCAGGAACGCCATATTCGACCCGTCGCCACCGCTGCTGGTCGCGTTGTTCGACGCGCCCGCGAGGCCCGTACCTAAGGCAGTGCCGGTGCCAAGCTGGCCCGAGGGCGCGGCGCCGCTGTAGTCGTTGACGAAGCTCAGGATGTCCCAGTGCAGCAGCTTGGCGTTCGTGCTGTCCGGGCAGAAGAAGCGGCGCGTGAACGCCGCGTCGGTCGCGTACTGTGCCCGGAAGCCGATGCAGATGACGAGCGAGTACACGTCGCCCATGTGGTGCCAGAGATGGAAGGGCAGCGAGTCGGCCGTGCCCCACGTCCCCTGAAAGTACCGGGACTCGTAGAAGTGAATCTCCTGACCCTGCTCGCGAAGCTGCGTCCAGATCCGTCCGAGGTTTTGGTTCTCGGCCTTCATGAGCGTGGCGCGGTCGGTAGCGTTCGCAAGCACGTCGCTGTCATAGACGACGGCGATGGGCTTGCGGTCGGCGATGTGGACCGTCTGGTAGCCGTTGCCCGCGCACATCGACGGCGGGCAAACGGTGGCCGCCCACGACGCGGAGGGCAGCAGGAGCGCGAGCGCGAGAAGTAGGCGGCGCATGGTCAGTTGACCTTCTGCTCGACCTGGACGTTGAGCCCGTGGATGATGTTGATGCCGCTGGGTGTTCCGCCGAACGAGCCGCTGCGGTTGACCACGATGCAGCCGATGTATTCCTCGCTGATCGGGGCGCCAACCTTTGTGTAGAGCGGCACGCTAACCGAGTAGCGCGCGAACGCCGCTGCCGTGCCGATCGCCGCGAGCTTGTTCGGAGCGAACACGGTGGATCGAGCGTTCGCGATGGTGGTCGCGAGGATCGGATTGTTCGGAGACGTGACGAGGATGCCATCCAGTCGCGAGGTCGTCGGGTCCATGTCGATCAGGTAGTCGATGCCGTCGTTGGTCGTGGACCGCTTGCCGATCAGGTAGACCTCGAACGCCACCGAATCCTGCGACGCTGCCGACTGGAGCGAGTCGGCCCAGTCGATTTGCAGCGATCCGCCGATGAACTGCTTCATCGGGATGTAGCTGGACGACGTGATCGAGCCGCCGGGGGTGATGCCCTGCAGGCCGCCCATCGCGATCATGGACTGGAGGCCGTTGTCGTCCACGGGGCGGTTCGTCTGCTTGGTGAGCTTGTTCCCGTACTGGTCCGTCCGATCGCCCGACTTGATGTTCCAGTACGACCCGTCCGTGGCCTGGACGATGTTGCCCGTGTACGCGATTGCCGCAGTCACCGACCACAGCACCAGCACAGCGGCTGCGAGCGGCAGCCAGATCCTACGGCTCATCGTGAACCTCCCTGAGAGAGCGAGTCCGGATTCTCCGGAGCCGCGAACAAACGCACCATCGCTTCGGTCGCCAGCGGGCCACCGCGCGCCGCCGCCAGCACGCGCGGATCACTGAGCAGCAGGCCAAGCCGCGACTCCACCGAGGGCGCGAGCACCGAACGGCGCAGCAGCGTCGGGAACAGCTGCGTCGGGTTGCCCAGCGTCGGCAGCGGCGGCGGCGGCGCCGCCTCGGCGCTGCGGTAGACGTTCTCCAACGCGATCAGGTCCGCCGCGCGGTCCTTCGTCGCCGCCACGCCCGGCACCTTGCGCAGTTCCGTGCGCCCCTGCCGCGCGAACAGCCGGTGGTAGATCTGCTCATCCGGCGTCGTCTGCACCGTCACCGTCTTGCCGTTCACGTCCTTCGTGTACGTGCCCTGCGCCCGCTGCTGCGAGCGGCGCACGGCGCGATCCAGCGACTCCGTGCTCACCCCGTTGGGGTTGCGCTGCGCGAACGCATCGCGGCGGGCCTGCAAGCGCGCGGCGTCGGCCACGTCCTCGGGATGCGAGGACGCGCGCAGGTCCGCGATCTCGCGGTCCACGGCCGCCAGCACGTCGTCGGTGCTGTGCACCGTCGTGCTCGCCTTGCGAGCCGCACCCATCGCCGTCGCATTCTCCGCCGCCCGCGCCCGCAGGATGTCCTGACCCGCCGTAGGCGAGCCGCCACGGATCGGGTCCGGGCCAACAGGAACACGTTCGGCGAGGATCTTCTCCTCGATCCCGGGCGTCGCCTTGCGCATCGCCTTCGTCGCCCCCGTCGCATCCAGCAGCGCGGCCTTGCCCGTGCCATGCAGGATCGCCGACAGCACCTCGCCCACGCCCTGCCCGAGCATCTCCGTGCCGCCCCGCTCGAGCGAGCTCATCACGCCCGGGCGGTTCCCCTGCATCACCTGACCCGGCACGTCCGCCGCGGCGCCGGCGCCACCGGCGGCCAGCAGGCGCAGCGCCGGGGCGAACGGCGCCGCCTCCGGCACCAGCGCCGTCGCGCCCATCGCCGCCAGTGTCGGGAGCGAGTTGCCCGCCACACGCAGGAACGCCGGTCCGGCCGCCCGGGAGCCCGAAACTGCCCCCCGCTGCGCCTCGGAAGTCTCCTGTGCCGTGGGAACGTGCAGCAGGCTGCTCAGGATGCCCGCAGCGGTCGCCCGATGGGCCGGTGCGACCGGAAGGGCAGGCGCCGCAGCGGGGCCAGCAGGAGCTGCCGTAGGCGCGTCAGGAACGAATCCGTCAGGGACGAACCCGGCGGGCATCTTGGCGGCCATTACTGGAACCTCCACCCCTCGGGAAGCGCCGTCCCCTTGGGAACCGTCCCCGACTGGCCGTTAGGCCCCACCACGCGCACGCGACCATCGCCGGATCCTGCCGGAGCCGCCTGACTGGAAAGGACGATGTGCCGCTTGCCGTCTTGCCCCACGCGCGTCGTCAACACGCCCGTCTCCATCCCCAGCTGCGCCTTGCGGGCGTTCGCCAGCAGGCCAAGGATGTTGTTGGCCTTCTGCTGCGCCACGGCGTAGCTGTCCGTGATCTTCGGGATGTCGTTCTCGGTCGCCTGCTTGATCTCCGCCTGGTTGATCCGCAGCCCCGATCCCTGCCCGCCGGCCAGCGCCACCAGCTGCTGGATCGCCGAGATGCGCCACGTGTTCCACGAGGAGATCGTCGGGTTCATCTGCGTCGCGCCCGCGACCGTGTTCCGGCCCGCCGCAAGGAAACGGCTCGCCGGATCCTTGCTCTTGCTCAGGAACGTCTCCGCCTGCGCGAGCATGTCCGAGATGTTCGCCTCGGCGTCCTCGATGGAGTGCATCTTCGCAACCTGGTTCTTGTTGAGCGCCTTGATCCCGTTGCGGCCGGCGTACATGATCGCCGCCTTCTGGTCCTTCGCGCCCACGTTCGTCATGTCGAGATACGGCGTCCCATCCGCCGTGTGCTGGACGAGATAGTCCATCCACGAGTCATCCGCCGCGCCGCTGCCACCGGCCGTGGCGGCCTTGCGAGCGTCGAGCGCCAGCCGCTGGCGCGTCGCCGATTCCGTCTCGCGGTTGTGCCGCACCGTCTCCGTGAACGTCTGGTCCGCGCGATCCGACGCCGCCTTCGCCGCCTGCTCGCGGCCAATGGCGCTCATCACCTCGCCCGGGGGCGCCGAACGGCCCACGAACGGCGCCAGAGACGGGTACTTCTCCGCCGTCGCCTTATCGATCAGCCAGTTGCCCGCGGCGTCCGTCGCGATCTTCAGGCGGCTCTTCCACGTGTCCACCGCCGCCGCATAGTTGCGGTCGGCCTGCATCTGGTTGGCCTTGTTCTGCGTGTCCACGCGCTGCTGGTCGCGCTGCATGCTGAGAAGCTTGGGACCGCTGTAACCGGCCGCCAGACCCGACAGCGCCCCACGCACGGCGCTCGAGGCGCCGCCCTCGAACGGGCGGTGCTGGTAGGCCGGGATGCGCGAGAGGCCAAGCGCCAGCCGGCCGCCGAACCCGGGATCCGGGCTCGCCAGCAGGTCCGGCACCGAATAGACCGGCGGCGCCGGCAGGTCAATGGGCGCCACCGGAGAACCGTCCGGTCCCGCGTCCGGAATGACGCCCGTGCCGGCGCCCGGCTCATCCAAGTGGCGCCCGTACAGCGCCTCGAACAGGCTTCCCCGCGGGTCGAGCAGTGCCATCGCTAGAGCCCCCCGAGCCACGCGCCACCCAGCGTGCCGCCGAGCTGCGCGAGATCACCCCACATCGCCCCATGATTGGCCTTCTTCTGGTACTCCTCGGCCAGCCTGGCCTGCAACAGGGCCATTTCCCGCTGGAAGTCCTGCCCCGCGAGCATCTGCTCGTACCCGGCGCCGGCGTTCGTCAGCGAGCGCGCCGCATCGCCCTGCCCGGAAAGGAGCGCGTTGAGCCCCGCGTAGGCCGCCAGCGATGGGTCGCTCGAGTCCTCGGCCGCCAGCCGGGCGCCACGGATGCGTCCCGAGTAGTCCTGCATCGTCGTATCGCGCAGCCGGTCGAGCCTTGAGTCACCGGTCGAACCGGACGACCAGCCCGCAGAGCCCCAATCGCCGCCCTCCGGAACGTCCCACGACGGCCGCGGCGCCCCCTGGGCGGCATTGAACCTGCGCTTGCTCGCCGCGTCCCACTGGTCAAACGCCGCACCCGGGTAGCCGCTCACTGTCCCTCCTCCTTCGTCCACGGGATCTCCGTGGCGTCGATCAGCACTTCCGAAACCTCCGGGCACGACCCGGAACCGTCATCCATGATTCGCAGCCCAAGCGCGTTGCGGACCGTCGCCGCCTGCCACTTCAACCACTGGATCGCCCGCCCGAAGTCGTCCGGGCCCGTCGAGCCCGTGAACACCGCGTCCCACTCCGCTTCGCTCGGCGCTTTCTCGGGCGTCGAGGTGATCGCCAGCGAGACGCCGCGCCCTGCCTTGCGGAAGATCGAACGGATGATCGTCGCGTAGATTTTACCAAGTCCGGCCGGGAAGCGTAGCCCCGTGTATCCAATCGCCCACACCGTCGCGCCGTTGTCGGTCGTTCCGGTATCGATCTCGTCCACGCGCCCGTCCGCCGTCCCCGCGTTGCTGTTGATCGCCGCGTAGTGGTGGACACCGTCTGCCTTTGTCACCAGCGCCGAACACGACACCGGCAGCGTCAGCGGCGCCGACCACGGGTACGGCTCACCGTTGCTGTCCAGCACCTCGGCAATCCCGTCGCGCCCGGCGCTGTCGGAGAAGTCGTAGCGAATCTCGCGGTCAAAGTCCGTGGACGTGGCGCTCTTGAAGTAGCGCACATGCAGCACGGAGCCGACCACCTGGGAGGCGATCTTGTACGTGTCCGTGCCCGCCTCGCTCGCCGCGATGCAGGCGGTGAGCGCGTACTCCAGTTCGCCCCGGTAGCCCACCGGCGCCGCCGGGTCGTAGATGTTGAGCGAGAGCAGGCGATCGGTACCCTCGCCCGCCGAGCAGACGTAGAAGCCCGCATCCGAGAGGAAGATCGCCCAGCCGTTGCCCGAGCAGATCGCGTAGGGCGAGCGCGCCCCGCGCGTCCACGAGGTCATCACCTTGGCGTAGTCCTCGTCGTTGTGGGTCGTGCCCGTGCGGGGATTCCACAGCCGCATCCGTCCCTTAGCGTAGAAGTGAAGCTCGTAGGGTCCGAGGTCCGCGAACCCCATCAGCGGCCCCAGCACCGCCGGGCCACTCCGGCGGTTACGCACCATCCACGTGTTCATGCCGTCCTGCGCGTAGCCCGGGCTCGCCGCCGTCATCGTCGTCGCCTGCTCGTCCGCCGCGAAGCGGTCGAGATAGGCGAGGCTCCAGAAGATCGGCGCCGGCCAGCAGTTCCCGAACATGCGGATGAAGCCCGGAAGCAACGCCAGCGTCGTGTCTCCCGTGTCGTACCCACAGTCCACGGTTTCAGACAGGCCAGCGTTGTCGCGCGTGCACGCCGCGCTCGTGTGGCACTTCCCGCCCGACTCGACTTGCGTGATGACCGTTCCCGCCGGGAATCCCGAGTTAACGACGATCATCCCGGGGTTCATCCACTGCGCCGTCAGCGCGCCCGTCGTGAAGAACGAGTCTCCGTTGGTGAAGTTACTCGTCGCCCCAACGTAGGTGCGAAGCAATGAATCCACCGACTCCTCGGCGTCGGCGCCCGGGACCACCTGCGCCCCCCAGAGTCGCGTCGTCCCAACCGCGTCATGGACGAACGTGACGCTCTCTCCCGTGGGCAGCGCCACACCACTCGCCGTCGCGTTCTTCGATGAGTAGACGTTGTAGAAGCCGCCGCCCGAAGACATCGCCGATACCACGGCATCCGAGGGAAAGCGAGAACTGACGATCCGGTCACCGATGTTCACGCCAGTGAACGCCGAGGCGCGCAGGATCAGGTTCGATCCGGACGTGATCCCGCAGGCCGTGATCGCCGTGGACGTCACCGTGGCATCACTGGTCACGAGGTCCACGAGCTGGCGCAGCGTCCGCGCCGTCAGGTCATAGGTCACATCGGTCGCCACGCCTCCGGTCACCGAGCGCAGCCGAAGCTTCGATCCTCCCGAGGTCGTGAACTCGACCGCCACGAAATACGTGGTCGACCCGTACAGGGTCGCGTTGTCGATAGGAAGGTTTCGGTCCCCGTTCACCCACGGCATGACCAGCATCGCGTACGGGTTGGTCCGCAACCTCCCGCCCGCCGTGATGTGGCCGTCGAACCGCCCGAGGTACTGCGACGCCGGAGCCCACCGCAGGCCGCCACCCCGGAACATCTCCTGGATGCGCGGATCAGGGTTGAGCGCAAGGTCGTTGCCGTTGGTGTCGACGTAGGTCGTCGTGCCCTGCGGCACGCGCGCGAAGAACTGGAGATCGTCCGCCGCCGGCTGGACGATGGCGCCAGCGCCCGTCGCCGAAAGATCCACCTTTCCCGACCGCATCAGGTGGATGTACTTGGTCCCCGGAGGCCCCTGCGGGATGAACGAGTAGACGACCGAGTCGTAGTAATGCGTCGGGTTCGCCGAGTCCACCTGCATGTACCCGAACCCGGCATACCCGGACCACGCCGAACCCGGAGGACGCGGGATCGCGAACATGGACAGCTCGCCCGCCTCGTTCTCGAAGCACACCGAGAAGAAAAAGGCGTTGTAGCCGATCCACGGCCCCTTGGTGCTCGTGCCGAGGTCGGTGCCAGCCGAGCACACGGGCATCTGGAGCGGCGGGATCAGCCCGAGCGGGAATACCTCACAGCCCTCGGACCCGCTGGCCGTGTCGTCATTCCACTTGCCGTTCCAGCGCGCCGGGCAATCGCCCGCCCACGCGATCTGGTCGCGCACCGCCAGCAGCGACCGAGCGCCCGCCGCCATGTGCGAGCGGTACTCCGCCGTGGTCAGACGGTGCACCGTCAGGCCGCCGTACTCGTTGCGGTAGATCAGCGGGAACACGCGGTGCTGCGGCACCCCTGTATCCGGGTAATGCGTGGCCGAGAACTCCTTGCCGATGGTGCGCCAAGAGTCCGTGCCGTTCGTGGACCGCCACGCCAGCGTCGCGAACTTGTTCGGCTCGTAGGTGTAGAGGATCGCCGGAGTCGGGTAACCGTCCGCCTGCGAGGCGAGCGTCACCGAGTCCATCCGCCGCGCCGTCGCACCCCACTTGCTCTCAAGGATGCCATTCGTCTCGTGCCCGCTCGTGATCGTGTCGCCGAAGATCGTCCGGCCCGCACGGCGCCGGTACCGCTGCCGCCCGACGAGCCAGTTCACCGACTCGTCCGTCAGCGCCGTGATCGGCACCTCGGCCCGCGGCCGAGAGTTCATGAACCCCTTCAGGGGCCAGAGCGAGACCTGCGGCATCTCTACGGGAACCTCAGCAGACGGAACGCGAATACCGTCCCGACGCCATCCGGACCTTTACGCACCACGATCCCCGCCTTCGACAGCTTGATCACCGCCTCGTAGTCAATCGCCTGGCCGGCGCTCGCCGGGAACAGGGCCGTCATCGAGCCCGGGAAGATCAGCACCGCGCCGTCACTGGAGTCCTCCCACGAGATGCTGGCCGTCGCCACGAGCGCGTCGGTGCCCGCGACGCGGATCTCCAGCTCGGGCGTCCAGCCCGTGCCCACGCTCGTGCCCCACGCGGTGCCCGCCTCGTCCGTGATCGCCTCGCGCCACGAGACCACGTTGTCCGTCTCGGTGTTGACGATCCACGTCCCGATGTTCTTCGTCACCGCCATTGCGCCACCCCAAATGCCGTCATGCGCCCTAGGTCGTGTAGCCGAACACGTCGATGGTCACGTTAGCCGGGTTCGCCGTCGCGCCCGTCGTCACCGTGACCTGGAATGCCGTGCCTGCCGCGATCTCCGTGCACTTCTGGTCGCTGCCAGCGGCCGTCGCGTTCTGGAGCACGATGTAGTCCGTGCCAGTCGTCGTCAGGCTCGACACGTCCACCGCGGCGTTGTTGCGGAAGCCCGTGCCGAACTTGAGGTCGGTCGCCGCCGCCAGCGACGCCTGCGGATCGCGCAGGATGATGTGCGAGATGCGCGTTACCTTGCCGATCGGCGTGGTGAAGATCGTCGTCGACGCCGCCGGGTGGATGTCCACCGTCGCGGAGCCCAGCAGCGTCAGCGCCTTGTCCTTCAAAGCAGCCATGTCACTCCCCTAGTAGGTAACGGCCTCGTCGTCCACCGTCACGAGTTCGTCGTTGTAGAACACCGGCCCGGTCAGCACCGGAGCCCATGCCGTGCCGTTGTAGAGTTTGAGCGAGCCGTCCGAGTTGTCGTGTGCCAGCGTGGTGCGCTTGATCCCCTGCGTCGTCATCGCCGCGACCGACGAGACGGTGGGAAGCTGGAGCCCGCCCGCGAAGTTCCGCAGCGGGAACGCCGACCCCTCGATCATCGGCTGCAACACGATGTTGCCACCCGAGGCGTTCGACACCGTGTCGATGTCGTTCGCCACGTCGAACTCGCACGGAGCGGCGTAGGTGCCGTCGTAGGACACGTTGTTGCCCATGATGACGTTCCCACTCACGTTCTGCCCCGGGCGAGAGAACACGGCCCTGGTGCAGGTCATGACCTGGTTGCCGATAATCGCCATGCCCGTCACGTCCGAGATGAGCAGGATGAAGTAACTGTCGGCGACCAGCGGCGGCCCGCCGGACGGCGCCGGGTACGACTCGTTGTAGCACGCCGTACCGATGATGGCGCCGCCCTCGCACGTCTCGAGCGAGATCGCGCGCGGCACGTCGTTCACGATCCCGTGCGCCGCCGACCAGTTCTCGAAGTCGCAGCCGATCAGCGTGAACCGCGAGCCGCCCTTCAAGTAGCACTGGGCCTGATTGAAGAACGGCCACGAAGCCGGGTCTCCCTCGGCGTCGATCTGGCCGCTGTTGACGAACGAGTGGCCATTGTCGAGGTACGCGCAATCGTACTGCTTGATGATCGCGCAGCCCTTCCAGAACGTGCCGCACTGCTCGTTGCCGACGAACGTGCAGTCGCGGAGCTTGATGTCGCTGACGTACTCGAAGCGCGCGCCGTGGCCGCGCGAGGACGCGATCTGCACGTCCTTGAACTCGCTCTGGTCCAGCGCGCCGAGGAACGATCCGTTCACCACCTCGACGCCGTGCTTGCCCATGAACCGAATCGCGATGTTCTCGAACTTGCAATACTGTACCGGCCCCAGCGTTGCGTCGATGCGGATGCCCACGCCGGTCCCGCGCGGCACGGCCGTCTTGCTCGCAGTTCCGCTCGCTCCAGTAAACAGCGGGATCACGTAGTTGTTCTCGATCCCGAGGTTCTTGATGATGACGTTGTGAAGGCCAAGCGCCTGCCCGACCAGCGTGAACGCCGTCGAGTTCATTCCTCCGTCGCTGTCGGCAGAAGCGTTGTGGACTCGGATGATCGTGCCGGTGGTCCAGCCGATCTCCGTGTCGGGCGCGGGGCCAGACGCCAGGTTCTCGAACAGGTAGGGGCGCCCCGAGCCTTCGATTGTGATTGGCTTCGTGATCTGCAAGCCCGGCGCGCTCGGCAGATCAAAGATCCCCGGCCCCAGCCGCAGCGTCCCGTAGTCCGGCGTCGCGTCGATGGCCGCTTGCAGGTCCACCTCCGGCGTCACCGTCAGGATGCTGTCGCGCATCGCAATCCCGGGACTCACAGCACCCACCCCGCGACCCACGCGAAGTTGCGCGGCCCGTGCGTCATCTTGAGCCCGATCACCCGCAGCCGCTCCTCGGCAAGAATCCGCTCCGCATCCGCCTCCCAGCGCTGGAACGTCTTCTGGTCTAGGCGAAGCGCGTCGAGCTTGTCCTGGCTGCTGGGCGCTCCGACCTTTGCCGACGTAAGCAGTACCAGTGCGTCCTGCGCACGTTTACTGAACGGTATGGTCGGTGGATTCGTGGCGCCGTCCTCCCAATCCTCCGGAACGACCGAAATAAGCGCATCCAGCGCCTCCGTCTGCGTCGGGAAGCCCTTGAACTGGAGATTCACCACTTGATCGGGGCCCTGCCAGAGCGCGTACGACGCCTGCCGGCCCGTCGCCGTCGCGCCCAGCGCACGGCCGGCGTCCAGCTCGTCTCGCGAAATGCGCTTCAGGGGCAGGAACGTGCCGTTGTAGCGCAGGCTCACCACCTGGTCGTACTCGATGTTCGCCACGCCCGCGAGCGTCGTCGGAAACGTGTAGTCGCGGTCTCCAGCGCCCACCGTGAGTATGCTGTCCACCCAATACTGGCCCACGCCAAGCCGCATCGGGCTTGCGATCTCGCGCACGCACTGGTTCACGACATCGTGCACCTGCACGGGATCGATGATCGGCGCATTCGGGTTGTCCCCGAGCCTGCGATAGACGCGCTCCACGATCTGCGGCCCCGTCGTGCTCACCTACGCCTCCACCCAGCGGTCATCGCCCATGTACCGCTGGAACGAGCCATTGCGATACACCACCGTGCCCACACTGAAGTCGCCCTGCCGGCGGCCCCACTTCGCCCGCTCCACGAACCCGTGCTTGCGCGCCACCGCCTCCGCCTGCCGCACGTCCACCTCGCGCACCTGACCCGTCTGCGGGTTCTCGAGCGTCGTCAGCCTGACATTCGCGTTCACCTTCGCGCCGGCCTCGACACTCACCCGCCGGTGCGGCTCCCACAGCTCGTACGCCTTCTTCGCGATCACCGCCGACACGGCCGGATCGTCCGACTTGGGATAGCGATATCCCTTGATCTTCCCGCGCGCATCGCGCACGTAGCCCTGCTCGCCGAACGCCGCACCAAGGTCCGACCACGACGGAGCCGCCGCCCGCTTCCGGGCAGCGGTCTCCGCGTTGGCCATACCCTCGGCGACAGCCTCAGGCTTCGGGATGCTGTGACTTCCCACGCCGCACCACCTTCGCGTTTTCCGTGTCGTGATCCGTCAGCAGCTGCTTCACCTGGCGGTCACGCTTGACCACGTGCCCGCGCTCACGCGCCACCTTGATCCGCGAGAACTTCTGCAACTCCGGATGGTCCGCCGCCCGCGGGAACTCGGGACACAGCTGCTCGATGTCGTCCCGGTCGTCCCAGATGTTGCACTCGCCCTTGACGCAGTCCGCGCAATCCGGGTTCCGCGTCACGTGCCGCTTCACGCTGCCACGGCACAGGTACGTGTCACCCTCCACGCCGATCACCTCGGCGTAGCCACCCGTCGCGTCCAGCTCGAGCTCGCGCTTGACGTTGTCGAAGCACGGCGCGTGATAGACGCGGATGCCGCCCTCCTTCGTGATCACCTTCATGATCTCGTTCTGCGGGCGATCACCCCGGAATGCCCGGTCGCACGACTTCCACATCGGGCAGCCCATCTGCCCGTTCTCGCCCTCCGCATGCGCGCAGCACGTGGCCACGTTGCGGAGCGGCACGGACAGTTCCAGCACCTCCGCCGACGAACCGACCGGACGGCTGATCTGGGGGTAATCGTTGTCGAGATTGACCTTCGCCATTGGAACAGCCTTTCGTTGGGGCGTCCCCGGGGGTCCGACCCCCGGGGCCCCGTGGGTGTCTCCTAGCCCTTCGTCTGCACGTCCACCGCGAACTTCTCGTACACCGCCATGACGCCGAACTCGACGGTGGCGATGATGCGGTTGACCAGCTCGAAAGCCTGCGGAGGGAGAACCGTCATGTCCTCGTTGTAGGCGATCACGAACGCCTCGGGGATGAACCCGAGGTTGTGCGTCACGCCACCCGACTGGACGATGTTGCCGGTCTCATCGATGTTCGCGCCCAGCGCCTTGCTCATCCAGCCCGACACGACAGGCTTCTCGCTGTCGCCACGGACGTAGTCGGCGATGAGGTTGAACTGGCTCATCAGGTTCTTGATCTGCGTCGGGTGCACCTTGAGGTACCAGGGCGTCTGGCCCGGGCGGTAGAACCGCTTGGCCGAGATCGCCAGCGCCATCGAGGCGTCCAGCGCCAGACCCGCGTCCAGATCCGCCGCGCCCGAGCCCTTGATGTTCGTCGCCAGGCTCGACCACAGGCCCGCGCCGGCGATGTCCACACCCTCGCCCAGCGCGTACTTCAGCATGTCGCGGTACGGGTTGTCGGGATCGAAGTCGAGACGGTTGTAGACCGCCCGGTTGATCTCGACCGCACCGTACAGCCACGTCGGCGTGCAGGTCGCCACGCCTTCCACGTTCTGCGCGTACACGAGGCCCGTGCCCGAGCCGCCCGATGCCGCCAGCGTGTTGTAGCTCTGGCGCGCGATCTTGCGCACGTTCAGCTGCCCCATGATCTTCTCGACGCCCTCCGCGGCACTGAAGTCGCGGACGACCACCATTTCCTCGGTTGCGTCCTGCCGAAGCCCAGCACTCCAGACCTGTGGAATCCAGAGGGCCGCTTCAGTGGTACTGACCGGACCCGCCATCGTTCACTCTCTCCCCATGCCGCAACCGACGAGACTCACGCGCCCTACCGCCTCGCGACGATCTTCAGCGTGCCCTTCGCCTTCGCGGCCTTGAATGTCTGCCGCTTCTCAGGATCGTTCATCGCCGCGATCCACTCGTCCGGCGTGACCTCCTGATTCGCGCTCCCGTTGCTCGAAGGCTGCTTCACCTCCGAACGCATCTTCGTCCCCTCGACCTTCGGCTTCGGCTTGCCCCCTTCGGCCAGCTTCGCCCGCAGGTCCTTCACCTCGTTCTCCAGCGTGTCCGCCTCCTCGCTGCGCAGCCACTTGTAGGCCGCGAACGGGCTCGACAGCCCCCGCTGGTCCATCACCTCGCGCACAGCCCCCCGCTTGCTCTCGGGAACGTCCCGCATCTCCATGCGGTACAGCTGCCGCTTCTCCGACTCCTGCACCGTCTCCAGCGTGTCCACGAGGACCTGGGCGTCTTCGTTCCCGGCCTCCGCAGCCATCCGCAGGCGTGCAAGCCTGTTATCCCGCGCCGCAACACGGTCCTGCAACGCCTTCGCCTCAGGTGCGCGGTTGTCGGTGGTGTTCGCCCGCACACCGCTCTCGGCGCCAGCCCTGCCGCCCGTCTCGCGCGCCTTCCGCTGGAGCGCTTCGTACTCCTCCAACGGAATCGTCACCTTGCGCTTCGGCTCTTCCTTGGCCTCCGCAGCCTCCTCCCCCGCCACCTCGGCAGCGCCTTCTGCGCCACCAGCGACTTCGGGCTCGACCACGTCGTTGCCTTCGGGATCTCCGAACATGAACCTCTCCTACCGTGCCCCCACCGGAACCATTCCAGCAGGATTGCCCGCAAACACCGGCGGAGCATTCGCCCCCGGCGGGCCAGCGGGCATCGGCCCACCATTCCCCGCACTTGCCGGCGGTTGCGTCGTCTCTTCGATCAACTGGTCAATCAGCGTCTTCGGCAGCTTCGCCGCCTTCCCCGCGAACCGCAGGATCGCCGGCGGCGCCCCGATCAGGCTCCGCACCTTCTCCAGCGTGTCCTTGTCCACCGCCGACAGGTCCGGCGCCGCATGCACCTTGAGCCGCATCGGCGGCAACGCCATGCCGTGGAACAACCGCCACGCCACCGTGCCGTCCGGCCCGCTCACGCTCACCCACTGTTTCTCATCCCAATGACCCATGATCAGCTCGAGCCAACGGTTGAAGAACTGCTCCTCGTCCTCGCGCAGGATCCGCAACGCCTCATCCAGCGGAACATCGCCCGTCTCCTGGATGCGCGCCACCGTCCCGACCGGCATGCCCTTCATCTCCTGCGCACTCGCCGAGACCTGACCGATCCCACGGAAGCGCGCAAGGTTCTCGTCCAGAATGCCCATCCACACGCCATAGGCCGCGTTCAGCCCGGCGCCCTGGAAGTGCTTCATGCCGTTCAGCGAGTCGTAGTCGTCCGTGTACGCGACGTAGTCGCCCGAGCCGTCGAACTGGTAGGGCTCGTGCCGCGAGTCCCACAGCGAGCCCAGCTTCGCCACCAGCAGGTCGCGATTGCGGTCCATCTGCTCGAAACCCGAGCGCAGGCTCGCGTTCTTCAGGCTCTGCAAGTCCATGTTCAGGCACGTCACCGAGTTTCCATACGGCTCGCTCGGGTACGGATCCGGCACGTACAGCAGGTACGGGAAGTTCGTCAGCTTCGGGGGCCACGGACGATCCTGCGCGTAGCCCGCCTGCGGACAGAAAGGCGCGAACACCACCCGGCGATGCCCGTTCTCGTACGCCGGCATCCGCCCCACGCGCTTGCGCACGTCGATCCGGTGCATGTACCCGAGCGGCTGGCCCTCTTCGTCCACGCCGCACTGCGGACACGGCGCCGTCTCGGGCAGCTGGTCCCCCGCGTAGCTCGTGTGCTTGCCAAGATCCGCCTCGTGATATCCGCACGTCGGGCACGACATGTAGCGGTCCGTGACGGCAAGCTCTTCCTCGTCGTCGAGCTCCACGTCCACCTCGAGCGGGTCCTCGCGCAGCCAGCCGACCTTGAGCGTGATCTTCTTGCGCTCGCCCTCGGCCTTGTCCTTCTGCACGTTCGGCGCCTGCTCGGGGATCTTCACCAGCTGGCGCCCATCGTCCGGAACAATCGCGTCCCGGAACGACTGCTCGAACTCGGGGTTGTTCTTCGCCCACTCGTAATCGACCCGGATCGTCTCGAACAGGTCGGGACAGCCCGGGTCGTTGAAGTGAAGGTAGTTGGCCGCATCCCACGTCAGCGCATCCGGCAGGATCGCCGTGGGCACGATGTCCGCCCCCCCGCGGGGATTCGGCACCACGTCGAGCCGACACGCGCCCGCGCGCGCCACGTAGCCGCGCTTGATCACCCGGCGCCGGACACGCGGATAGCCCACGTCGATGTCCGAGGTCTGGTTCTCCATCACCTGGCGGCAGACCTCCGCCATGTCCTCGACCGGATCATCCTGCCCGGGAGGAAGATCGGGCGTCGGCGCCAGCGGCTGCACGTCCACGTACACCTGCGAGGACGCCAGCATGGACGAGCCGTAACGCGCGATGTCGTACAGGTCCAGCGAGACGACCTTCAGCCGCTCGCCACGCTCCAGCTCGCGACGCTCGCGGTCGCTGTGCTGCTTGAGCTTGAACGTGAAGTTGTAGTCGATCTCGAAGGCGTCGTGGTACTTGCGGACAGAATCCTTGTAGCGCCCCTCGCGCTCGATGAGGTCCTTGACCTCCTCGAGTTCTTCTTCGCGGTCACGACCTACGATCCTGTCAGCCATCGCTCAGTCACGATCCTTCGTGAAATGGCGCCGAGGACCGCGCCCCTCGCGGCGGTGCCTGCTCGCCGTTGCGCGGTCCCCGGACGCCCAGACACTGCCTACATGCTCTCCCAGACCTCGTTGGCGTACTCCTCGCCACAGAAGTCCCACTGCGCAGGCGTCAGCTTGCCCTTGACGATGGCCGCGACCTGATCAATCGACAGGCCGTGCTGCTCGTCCACGTGCGCGACCTTGCGCTCCTTGTGCAGTTCGCGCTGGTACTTCTGGGCGTTCTCCTCGGCCTGAACAACGGCCGTCAGGATCCCATCCGTATCAACTCCGCGACTGGCAAGGATCTCAGTCCACCGGATGTCCATGTCTGCCCCCTCAGTTCTGGTTGTTCGGGAGCAGGTGCGTCAGGTACGCGCGCGCCGGACTCACCACGCCACCAATCGCCACGATCAGGAACCGCATCTTCGGCGCCGGCCAGCCCGCAGCGTTCAGCACACCACGAGTCGTGTTGCCCACCACCGAGATCGGGAACTTGAACACCAGGTCGTTCGCCGTCACGTCCGTGAACGTGATCGCCGCGCCCGAAGTCCAGTCGTACCGACCGCCCGCGCTGTACTGCGGCGTGATCGTGAAACTCGTCGCCGTGAACGACCCGGCCGCCGTCGAGTCCACGCCCACCCACAGCGTGCCCACCACCATCGAGTCCGCGACCGCGCCCTCCGGAATCACCCAGCCTTCCGTGCTGAACGCCGCCGTCGTGTCCGTCGCGCCCACCTTGATCTGCTTCCAGATCGTGTCGCGAGCGATGCCGCTCGTGATGTTGTAGGCGTTCTGGTTCTCCCAGCGAAGCACTTCGGGATTCGAGAATCGCGCCGCGCTGGCCACCGTCACCAGCCCCACACACGCGACTGCGGCCAGCACAATGGCCGCAATGAAACGCTTCATGGAGTTGTTCCTCCCCCTGTTCGAGTCCCACCGACCGGCCGCAACCTCAAACTTTCCATGCCAGTCGTCAAGTCCAGAGGCTCAAGGGACGCGCTGGCGCGGTTCCTGACCGGGATTGCGCGAGTACCACCACCGCCAGAACCGGCGCACCAGCGTGTGTACCTGCATTGCCAACCTTTCGTCCATCGCCCTCGTGAAAGTGAATGGCTCGTTGTGCGGCTTGATGAAATACAGGGCCGCATGCGTGCACTCGTGAGCAACCACCCCGGCACCGAAGCAGTTGCGATGAAAGTAGAGCGTTCCCACGGTATTGTGGCGCCGCTCCCACCACGATCCGTAGTAGCGGCACATCGCGGCCGTCCGGGCGTGTCCGTGCGCGCATGGTCCGATGCGCCTCCGGATCCACCTATCGTTTTCGCAGATCGAACGCCGCATGGACTTGGCGTCCGGATGCACCTCGACCCGGAAATACTTGGTACCGCCGCCCAGCCCGCGCCCGCAAGAAATACGGCCAATCATTGGCTTCATGGTATCTCCGTCCTGAAAATCTCCGTCAGCCCCCTGCCCGACCGTCCCGCCTTGCTCGGCAGCTCCACCTTGCGCCCGAACTCGCGCCGCAACACCGCCGCCATGCTGTTGTCCGTGCTCGACTCCGGCACGAACACCGCCGCCTTCGTCTGGATCCAGTGCAACGCCCGACCCGCACAGATCATCGCCTCGCGGTGATGCCGCGACTTGGGCTTCACCCCCGGCGTCGTGCCGTCCTTCGCCATCCGTACGTCCTTCCACTGCCGCACACAGTCCGCACTCCAGCACTGGAACGAGCCCTCCGATAGCCCGCGAATCAGCGCCGCCACGATCTCGCCGTTCGTCGTCGCGCTCGCCACCCAGCCGTAGCTAGTCCCCAGCACCCCGGGCTTCAACGTCACGTCGTCGTGCGCCATGTTCGGGTAGTTCAAGCGCCGCAACGTCGCCCCGAACTGCACGCCGTACCCGCCCGTCACCTCCCAGTCCACCAGCGCGTCCCCGTACTCGCGTCCCACCATGTCCGCCAGGATCGCCAGCGCGTCCTCGTCCAGAAAGCCGCCCTGACCGCCGCGCTGCCCATACCGGGCCACCAGCATCGGCTCCGTCCAGTCCCACACCTGCATCTCGCACGGGTCATGGTGCCCGTCGTCAATGCCGCGGCTCGTGTCCACCGTGATCAGGTAGCGGTGGCGCGGGTTGAACTCCAGCCAGCGCTCGAGCGTCGCCTCGGCGTACTCCACGTGCGGGTTGTCCTCGTCCGCCTCGCGTAGCACGTAGCGGTCGATCCGACCTCCCTGCGCCGCCGTGAGCAGCCGGTCCATCGGCCGGTGTGGGAACGGGCACATGGCCGACGCGTCCACGTGCTCGCCATTCCAGCGCGCCTCGAACAACGGATCGCCACGGACCTTGTTCCAGCGCTCGTGCAGGTCCAGCGGGCTCATCGCCCGGTTGTCCTCCACGCTCGATTGCAGCCGCACGCGCCCGTTCCGCGGCTGGTCGTAGCAGTGCAGGAAGCCCGCCTCGGTCATCAGCCATTCCCACTCCGCGCGCACCTGCGGCGTGTAGCCGATCCCGAGATAGATCCGCCGTCCCGCGTCCTGCCGGGCCCGGATCTCCTGCCAGAGCGTTTGCAGCGGCGCCTCGTCCCCCTGCGCCGAGTCGATGCGCGCGCCCTGCGCACGCTTCACGTCCTCGTCCGTCATGCCCTCTTGCGACAGGAAGTAAATCTCGCTCCACGTCGTCGGATCGTCCGAGGGCCAGTTCTCTGGCTTCACGCGGATCGTCTTCACGCGCCCCGACTTGCTGCCGTCCAGCCAGCCGATCTCGTGCGGCCAGTCCCCCAGCAGTTTGCGGTACGCGCGCACGCTCGAATGCCGCGCCTGGTCGTACGAGTTCACGATCACCCAATGGCGCCACGCCTCGCCCGGATGCAGGCCCGGCAACTCGATCCAGTACGGCTCGTCGTCCGCCGGATCCGGCGCCGGGTAGTGCTTCGCCCCCGGACACTTCGGGTCGTCGCACTCCGGGTCCGGGCACTTGCCGACGAGGTGCGGAGCTCCGGCGCGCGGCATCAGGCGGCCATCGATCCGCTTGCGACCCTGCGCCATCGCGAGGAACACGTGCGAGAGCCCATCCGTCTTGCCGCCGCCGTTGCCGTTCGTCCAGTACGTCTCGACCCCGGCCGCAATCCACTCGCACACGCGGCGCTGCGCCAGCGAGGACATGCGGCGGTACTTGAGCGGATCGGCGCGGCGCAACTTCTCGCCCGCTCGAGCCGCCAGCGCCGCCGCACGGATGTGCGCAGGAAGCAGAGTCACCTACACCTCCGGCCGCCGGATCGCGTCCGCCAGCGCGTGCCGCGGCATCTCGTCCTCGTCCCGTTCTCGATCACGTTCGGCGGCTTCCTTCCTCGCCTCGGCCGGGGCGTCCTCGATCATGAGCAACGCCCCGCCCGCTTCCAGTTCGTACACGCGCCGGCACTTGTCGCAGCCGATCACGTCGTGCGTGCGCACCTTCACCCAGCGGCCCAGCCAGTTGCGGCGATAGGCGAACACGGCTTTCAGCGGGATCCAGCGCGCACAACGGCAGCGCGGGCACTCCAGGGACGTGGTCATGACGACTTGCGACGCGCCGCCTTCTTCGCGACGGCTTTCTTTTTCGGCGCGCGGGCAATCGTCATCACGAACTCGCGGTCCATCGCCGTGATCTTGGCCACCGCAGGCTTCCGCGTGTCCATCGTGTCCACGACCATCTTCAACACCAGCGCAGCCAACTGCTCAGAGCTCAGGCCCATTTGTCTCTCCTCGGTTGGTTTGAAATAGCTGTACGTCGGCACCTCGGGGCGGGTGAAAAGCTCAATCATCGGCGTCTTCATCTTCCTCGCCTTCCTGAGCCTCGCGCCAGCGGCCGACCGCGGCAACCAGCGCGCGCGACGCCACAATCGCACGATTCTGCGCCTCTTTCACCGGCGGCACCTCACCGTGCGGGTTCATCGTGCGCGCGAACTTGGCCGCGTACAGCGCGTCCACGTACGCCAGCGCGCAGTCGAACACCTCCGCTCGAGGATCGGCCGCGGCAGGCTCAGATCCGGTCAGTACCGCGTTGTCCTCGTTCACTTCACCGTCCTCGCCCGCACCTCGCGGATGATCTCGTCGGCGACCAGCTTGGTGAACGTCGCACCGAGCATGGCGCGAGAAACACGACCAAACTCGGGCGTGAGGCGCGGGTCCGGCTTCGGCGTCGCGTCTGGGACGGGTTGCGGAACGCAGACCGCTATCGGCTGACCGAGGTTTGCCATGATCGTCTCGATCTGCCTACGAGCACGCTTGAACTCCTCCCACACGCCACGGGAGAACTCGCGCTCGGCCCTGATCCGGTGGATGTACTCGACCACCGCATCGGGAAGCAGATACTTCGGAGTGACGCCCCAGATCGGCTCCGCGATGGACTTCTCGTACTCCTGCTCGTTCATGACCTACTCCCCTCTCGGCCCCTGCGGGCCGTCGTACCACGCCAGGTAGGCCCGGCACTCCGCCGCCACCGCGTGCGGATCGTCCGGAAGCCGGCCCACCATGTCCACCGCCGCCTTCGCCTTGTCCAGCGACACCCCCAGCTGGATCACCAGCGCGTTGATCACCTGCTCGCGCGTGCCCACCCAGCCCATGAGCTCGCAGAACAACCGCGCCCAGCCCGTGTTCCGCAGCCGCTTCTGCGCCATCTCGCGCACGTTCCGCAGCACTTCCAGCGCCCCACCATCAAGCATAAGCTGCTCGCGCGCTTGCTCTAGCGCCAGTTGGGACGCCGAAACCGCCGACACCACCATCTCCCGGTAGTGCTCCTGCGGAGGAGCGTCGCTACCCCCCTTCGAGAGCGCCGTCTGCGAGACACGCTCCCCTTTCCCCGAAAGTTTAGGCAGCTTCACTTTTCCCTTTCAAGCGTCCCGGTGCCATTTCGCACCAGACGCACGAGGATGCCCCAGGATCGCGTCGGCGATTGGCGAGTGGTTTGGGTCGCGCAGGCACCTGACGACGCGCAGTAGCTGCACCAGCGTTTCGGCGGCGACCATCCACGCATCGGAGCGGGTGGGACAGTACCCTCCCCAGACGGATTGCCGGTATTCGATTCGCCAGAGCCACGGGCCGA